>SWCD01012089.1_pt1 | contig 209329 bp, 194 predicted proteins | sample 4693011 | NCBI WGS metagenome assembly SWCD01 (sample SAMN10267278, study PRJNA491770) | bioreactor metagenome | isolation source: DHS bioreactor inoculated with marine | place: Japan: Omine Ridge, Nankai Trough
GTTGTGGTTTGATTAAAGATTAGGATTCACGATATTAGTTGCGCTGTTAGCTTCTAATTATCAAAATATTATCATAGAATATCGCGAATTAAAATGCCCCTTTGTTGTAATGATAAGGCAAGATTGGGACATTTTTTTGTTTTAAAACAACTCCAATTGTGCGGGTGGCGGCTCTTTGGGCACTTCAGCCTTGCCCCAAAAGTTCATTATATTTCCAAACTGTTTATCGGTAATCCGCAAAATACTCACTTTGCCCAATGGCGGCAATAATCTGTAAACCCTTTTTTCATGTACATCTGCGCTTTCGCTGCTGGCACAGTGTCTAATATAAACGGAATATTGCATCATGGTATAACCGTCCTTGATGAGGTTTTTTCTAAAAAGTCCCGCATTGCGCCGATCTTTTTTCGTTTCCGTTGGTAGGTCAAAAAATACAAATAGCCACATAATACGATACCCGTTTAGTTCCATAATCTTGGATAGCTGATTTTCTTTGCCGTTCCATTGTAACATTGTTGTAGAGAACTAGCGGTTCGCGAAAGAGCAACTATTAATGGGCTTTTGGAGGTTTTGAAATATACGGTTTCGGTGAGTACGGAGAGCAATGCCAGTTTAATCTCCGTAGTGAGCTCATTTTCCTTATAATCGTTCATTATTTGCAATACTTTGTCATCTACCAAGGGTCGATAGGGTTCCATAATATCATCTGCTAAACAGAAGGCATTGTATTTATTGTGGTGGTGTATGCCCAAGGTGCAAAGCAGTCCGCTTGCCGCAAGCGATCTGGCCACGGCCGCCCTTAAAATTATGTAGCCATAATTGAGAAATGGATTAGGATAGCCGCCATAACGCTCCCTTTTAAAATCGAAGTCGAAGAGATGTTTCCAATAGTGTGCGGCCGCAGCGCCTTCGCGGTTATCGGTGTCGCCGCTCAAAACTTTTGATTCGTGGAATTTCAGTACCTCATAAGGTTTGCCTATTTTTTCCAAATATTGGGCTTGGTGCTTTATTTTCTTTTTTATGATTTGGCGCCACAGCTGTTTCTTTAAGGGCTCAGAAGCTTTTATTTGGTTGCTGAAAAGTTCCTGTTGGGTGTGGTGACCGTTCAGGTTTAAAAGCATGCTGGAGGGCATGTGCTTGGCATCGCAGAAAATTACGGCCACATTGTGTACCCATCAAAATGTAAACCAGGGTGATTTATTGTTTACCATTGTACCTACCCTCGAAAATCACTATTTAGCAAAAATAAAAGCGCCTATTCAGAATTCAGGTAAAATTAAAAGTGGACAGGATGTTAATATTAAATTATTAAATTATCCCGAAACAGAATATGGAATGCTCCACGGGAAAGTGAAATCGATGTCAGCAATCCCCAATGATGAAGGGTTCTATTTGGTTCAAGTTTCATTAAATTCTCCATTAACCACATCCTATAATATTGAAATTCCTTTTAAAAGCGAAATGAATGGTACCGCAGAAATCGTTACTGACGACTTAAGATTAATAGAGCGCTTTTTCTATCAATTGCGAGGACTCTTTCAAAACAATTAACAATTAGGCTCAGGGCAGGCAAGAATCAAAAAAACACTAGGCTTACGAAAAGATTTCTGAAAATTTCTTTATTTCCGGTGTTGGGATGGCTTTAGGCTATAGGCCGTAAGCCATAGATGTTGTGAATCTGTGAATCTGTGAGTTCGTGAATATGTGTCTTTTGCAATTCTTTTCCGGCGCAAAAACACCCCCCTAGTCCTCTCTCGATAAGCTCGGGACAGGCTCTTTAAAGGGGGGATATACATTTCTATATTGTATTGGAAAATTTTTTTTTTCTTGCTCTTCCAATAAATTCATTCTCTACCCCTTCCTTTCTTTCGACTCCGCTATTAGTTTTACATTTTATATTTACAAGAAGTTTAACCTTATTAAATTTCTGAAAAACCAGAGGGCAAGGTGAACTATTTCGGCTTTTGAAATTCAAGTTTCATCCTGAGCATTAGTCCTTACCCTCTTTTAGGTTTTGGTACCATTTAGAATGTAAAGCTTAAAGGCTTATTAATAGCGTTAGTACACAGACCTATTGGTTCTTCAGGTTTTTAATAGCTAATTCAAAGTTATGAAAAATTTAGTAACAGGAATCGACATCTCTAAAGACACTCTAGATTATTGCTCTTTAGGGAATAATGATGTACAAGTGAAAAATAGAGGAGTTTTAGAAAATCATCGTAAAGCTATCAATAAATGGCTTGACGATTTTGATAAAACCAATACCGTTTTTGCTTTGGAGCACACAGGACATTATGGTGCAGCTTTAATAGACTGTTTGAGTCAGAAAAAATATGCTTTTTATCTTATAAATCCCTTAGAACTTAAAAAATCTCTAGGTATTCAGAGAGGTAAAAGTGATATAAAGGACGCTTATCGTATTGCAGAATATGCTATTACAAATAAGCACAAGTTAAATCCATACCATTTACCTGCAGAAAACTTAGGTAGACTTAAAGCGCTAATCACAGCACGGGAACGTTACGTTAAAATGTCCGTTCAAGTTCAAAATAGTTTAAAGGCCAATGAGATATTAAACCGAACCATAGATGTGAAGATGTTAATTAGAGAAGAGAAAAAACAATATAAATCTCTACAAAAGAGTATAAAAAATATAGAGGATGAGATGCAAAAAATCATTAAAGCTGACCAAGAGTTGAAAAGTAGCTATAAAAAAGTGACAGCGGTAATCGGAGTAGGTCCGGTAATCGCAATAAAGTGCATCACAGAAACAGCTAATTTCACCAAATTTCACAATCCACGTAAATTTAGTTGTCACTGCGGCTTAGCTCCTTTTCCATATCAGTCGGGAAGTAGTATAAGGGGTAAGACAAGAACTCATTTTTTAAGAGATAAGTCATTAAAAGCAATTTTAATAAAAGGAGCTGTTACCGCTGTCCAGCACGATCCTCAATTGAAAACTTATTATAACCGTAAAGTAAAAGATGGAAAACATCATATGAGCGTAATTAATGCTGTAGCTAATAAACTTGTATTAAGAATATTTGCAGTAGCCAAAAGAGAGGAACCTTTTGTAAAATTATCTGCTTAAAAGTTTGTTTTTAACTTAGAATGCTCAGGGTAAACTATCTGAGTGCTGCTTGAGATAGTGCCATTAAAGTACGCGCGAGGATGTGCAGAAATGTGCAAAAAGTGTTGGTCTGTGTTTTAGGATGTTGGTCTTAAGGTTGTTGGGGTTAAGTTTGGCTTATTGTTTAACCTTAAACTTTTTACAATGGCAAAACAAAAAGGAATTTTGAAGCTGAAGGGTACCATGGGAGATGTTACCTATTACAGAACCGCAGACGGGTATATGGCCCGGGAAAAAGGTGGGATTGAAAAGAACAGGATTATGAACGATCCAGCTTTTAAGAGAACACGGGAAAACGGGCAGGAGTTTGGAACCGCAGGGAAGGGCGGTCAATTGATCCGTAAGTCGCAACGGTTGTTATTGCGACAAATAAGCGACAATCGAGTGACTGGCCGTTTGGTGCAGGCACTGATGCGCATTATAAAAAGTGATGGTGTGAATGAACGTGGTTTGCGTACCGTTCAGGATGGGGATATGAGCCAATTGAAGGGGTTTGAGTTTAACCAAAAGGGAAAACTGACTACCGTATTCTTTACTGGTTTTACCCCAACTTTTGATCGGCCTTCGGGGGCTTATGATGTGGATGTTGCAGAATTTGTGCCCAATGATGCGATAGATGCCCCTCGTGGTACTACCCACATACAGCTATCGGCAGGAGTGAGTAGTTTGAATTTTACGGCACGTTCGTTTGAGGAGGGGCATATTCTTTCGCCAGTAATGCCTTATGACAACCAGACACAGGCGGCCTTTACCCTTAGTGCGACCATTGGGGCAGCGAGTACACTACCGGTGATTGGGGTGGTGGGAGTAAGTTTCTTTCAGGAAGTGAACGGGCAGATGTATCCCTTACGTAATGGGGTGTTCAATGCACTTTCTATAGTGACCGTTGACCAACCGTAACCTTAAAAGCCTTAGCGATGGACTTGTTTTTATTTAGGACACATTTTAAGGCGGGGACAAATGGGATGCTGTTTCACAAGCAGCATTTCATTTGCTTCTGTGTTGAATTGCCCTGGCGTTGCAATGTAGCAGATACTTCGTGTATTCCTGATGGGGTTTATGAATTAGAGCGCTGCTATTCTTTGGAATTTGGCCATCATATACGTGTGAAGAAAGTGCCAGAGCGGTGTGGGATATTATTTCGATCCTCAATTGCTGCTGGGAACTGCTCGTCTGGAGCCATAATTCCTGTTATTCGGCTGGAAGGAATTGGGAAAGGAAGTGGCTCTAAGGAGGCGCTGCATAGATTATTGATGCGGATGGAAGCGGGAAGGAGTAATGGAAAATCTTTTTTCTTAACTATTGAATCGGTGCATGGTGGGAGGTGAGGTATCAGTTGTCTGTTTTCTGTTTTCTGTTATCTGTTGTTTTGTTTGTTGTGGGTTGTCTGTTGTGGGTTATCTGTTTGGCGGATGAGATTTTATTTGGACGGTTATCTTAATAAAATAGGATTATGGAAACTAGAAATAAAAAGGATGCAAAACTTAGGATGCTACGTAAGTTTCGCAATTTAGGATGGGCTCTAACTACTGTTGGCGGTGGAATAATAGGCCTTCCTGGTGGGGACTTATTGGAGCGACTGGCTGTTTACGCCATAGTGGCTGGCACCTTATTATCTGTGGGAAGCCAAGCACTTATTAATGAGATGACAGATGAAAATGGAGGTTTTGGACCATTTATGAAACCTGGAAAACGTAGGCTCTTTACAAATGGGATGACTTAAAGTAATGATAGGTTTAATCAATAAAATATAATACTATGGACAATTATAAATTGAGTATTTACGGAGGTACCGTATTTGGATTGGTGCCGAACCTACCGGTTGAGAACATTGTGGTCACGATCTATATGGCCATATTGGGAACGTTGACCAGTTTTTTGGTCACCGTACTTTTAAAATGGGTTGGGGGATTTGGGGAAAATAGGTGATGATAATGTTTTTTTAGCAAAGGGGTTAAGAAGTTATTTTCTAATATTTCTCTTAGGAACGAATCGGTACAGTCAGGCCTCAATCGCAAATAGGTAGAATTTCGCTTTGCGGCTACAAATTAGAATGAAGGGTTATGAAAAATTGTATATTCTATTAAGATTATAGTAGGAGGAACAGTATGAGGAAATTTATTTTTAATTAATTACTTAGGCAAGGTTCTTTAAAAGTGGGGTGTAAAGCCTTTAAATAAGGAAATTATAAAAAATTTTAAGAAAATTTTGGCAATTTAAAATAATGCAATTATCTTGACCCCAAGTTTAATTCTCTCCCCGATTATAAACTTGCCTGGAATCTGTGACCATAACTCATGTTATGGCTTAAAGTCGTGCAAGTTGATTAAAAGATTTTTTTGTTTTTTGTCCTTTAAAGTTTTTAAGGGTGCATAACTTTTTAACGATAGCCCAATTTTATGAAAAAAACCTTTCCACACCCAAGGATTTTATTTGTATTGGCAGGAATATCCTTGCTCCTTACCAATCAATTTTATGCCCAGGACATCCTCTGGGAAAAATCGTACGGCGGCATACAATCGGAATACCTTTTTGATGCCCAGCCCACAGCCGATTATGGCTTTATCCTCGCGGGAAGCTCGCTTTCGGGCAAGTCCGGCAACAAAAAACAGGAAAATATAAAGGACCTTGACTATTGGGTCTGGAAGATGGACGAGAAGGGCGATATGGACTGGCAGAAGAACTTGGGAGGTACTGGAGCGGACTATCTCCAGAGCATAAAGGGAACGCTCGACGGTGGCTTTATCCTTGGGGGCACTTCCACTTCCCCAAAGGGCGCGGACAAAAAGGACGATAATTTTGGAAAGGAGGATCTTTGGATCATCAAATTGAACGCCAAGGGCGATGAGGAGTGGCAGAAGACCATTGGCGGTACGGGGCGGGATGTAATGAAGGAGATCCACCAGACCAGAGACGGCGGCTATATTATGGGTGGCTCTTCTGAGAGTATTGTTTCCGGGCTGAAGACCGAACTTTCCTATGGCAGCCTGGACTACTGGATCATCAAACTGGATGCTACCGGAAATATAGAATGGCAGAAGACTTTCGGGGGCAAGTTTATGGACCAATTAGAGAGCATCATATCCACCAAGGATGATGGTTACCTTATAGGGGGGTGGTCAAATTCCTTTAAGTCTGGGAACAAAAGTGAGGATGTCTATGGCGAAGGCGATTATTGGGTGCTGAAACTTGATAGGGACGGAACTATTGAATGGCAACGGGCACTTGGGGGTGAGCAGGACGACCACCTGTACACCATTATCGAGCTGAAGGAGGGCGGCTATCTTGCTGGAGGAAATTCCAGCTCCAGTACCTCGGGCAACAAGAAGAAGTCCAATGGGCGTGGAACCGACTTCTGGCTGGTAAAGCTCAGCGAGGTCGGCGAGATTGACTGGCAGGAAACCTATGATTTTGGGAAGACCGATATGTTGATCTCCATTACCGAAAACGGGGACGGCACCCTTCTTTTGGGCGGACACGCCAAGACGGAGAATACCGGACTGGAGAGAGCGGATAAGAAAGGGATAGACGATTTTATAGCGCTCAAGATTGCCCCCGACGGGGAGGAAAAATGGCGAAAAACCGTGGGCAGTGCCGGGGAGGACAACCTGAAAAAACTGATAGAGACCCGTGACGGGGGCTATCTGCTCGCCGGTACCACCAACGGCAAGGTGTCCCGTGACAGGAATAGCGGCCAGGGCCGCAGGGATTTTTGGGTGGTTAAGCTTAGGGACAAGGACAAGGAGGACGAGGATGGTAGGTATGTGGGCCTTGAGGCCTTCCCCAACCCGACCGAGAACTTTACCAATGTTATCGTTAACCACGAGTTTGAGAACGGCAATGCCAGCGTATATGACATCAGTGGCAAGCAGGTACAGTTCTTTGCCATAGAAAGCAGGACTGTGCCGATAGACCTACAGGGACTTCCCGTGGGGGTCTATATCGTGACCGTCAAGACAAATGTTTCCACCGAATCCGTTAAAATATTAAAGAGTAATTAAAATGAGAAGAATAAAATTTCTGGCAGTATTGATTTTAGGCTATGTGACAGCAAATGCCCAGCTTAACACCGAGAAGACATTTATTGATTGGAACAATGTCGAAATGCCCTCAACTCCAAATGCGGCAAGCTTGGGCACTTATGGGAATATCCCTGTTAATGCTGCCACGGGGGTCCCAAATATTAATATTCCTTTATATACATTAGAAGTAGATGGATTGAGTATCCCTATTTCACTATCCTATCATGCATCTGGAATACAGGTTAATGAATTGGCCACCGCGGTAGGGTTAAAGTGGACACTAAATGCAGGTGGTGGCATATTTAGGAGTGTTAGCAGCAAACCTGATGAAAATGGTTGGCTTGTCGGAGACGAAGGACCGATTTCAGACGATTTCTATGATGATTTTATTATCAATAATGAATTTATGCAAAGTTTTTTGACGGGAACCCCAAATAGTCCAGGTCTTGCAGAACTAAGAGACCACAATCCCGATCAATATAATTATAATTTTCTTGGCTATTCTGGAAAATTTATAACTGATTTTAATTCAGAGATAATTAAAAACCAAGCGGATAATATCATGGTTGATCCTAGTAGCTTAGACTCCCGAATAAATCCTGCGGCCGTGGACCAAATGGGCAATAAATACTTCTTTGGTTTGGATAAAGAGGTCAGCAACAAGAGTTTCAGTACCACCAGTGCTCGCACAGGTGGGGGTTTGATTGACTTTAACGGTTATTCGTACGATGATAATATTGTAACGGGATGGATGCTTGACTCAATAAGTACTAAAAACGCCAAAACCATTTTATTTAAATACGATCCCTATACTATTAATGAACATATACCGCATACCGTAGCCAATACCATAGCATATAGTGTACAGTGCGCCTTTGAAATTGATGAATATGCGGAGAAAACTTCTACAAGCGTCATTAATGATTATACGGTGCAGCTAATTACCGAAATAAGTAGTGAGAGCGTAAAGATATTTTTTGACTATGAGGACGATAATAACGCTTCATTATGGAAAAAGAAACTTACAAAAATAACCATACATGATAAGCATACGAATAGTTTTAAGGAGTTTCATTTTGAATATGGATATTATGGTAATGACCCTAGGCTTAAACTAACAAGAGTATATGAAAAAAAAGGAACAGCAGAACTACCCGGATATACTTTTACATATATTGATGGACATCTTCCCGATAAATATGATTTTTCTCAAGACTTTTTTGGTTATTACAATGGTAAAAATAATAATTCCCTCGCACCCAAAGACCAGATTATTAAGGACGGTTTTTTTCAAGGTTCCAATGTTGAGCAATTTTATGATTCAAATACTGGTGACAGAAATCACGATTTCAATTATTTAAAGATTGGAGTACTTGAATCCATTAAATATCCAACAGGAGGTTCAACAAAATTCAGCTATCAGGCAAATGCGGTATACGATACCATTTTTCAAAAGGATAAATATTGCGGTGGATTGAGGGTAAGTAAAATCGAGGATAGGAATAACAATAATGACATTTTAAAGACTACAGTATATAACTACGAGGGATTGGAGGGGGACAGTTATGTAACCAACTTTGAAAATCTGCACACCCAAGTAGATTATTATGGATCTGGATACCAAAGAATCAAAGATATTTTTCATTCTAGTTTTGTGGCCGAGCCAGATCTTGTTCAAAACGGGTATTTCTATAAAAAGGTTACTCAATCGGTAACAGAAAATGGAAAACTACAAAGTAAAGAAAGCCATTTTATCGAAAACTTAAGTTTTGGTACTAGAGGGTTTTTATTAAGTAAGGAAAAGGTTTTTTCGGGAAATGCATTAGCTAAAATTACGGAGTATGAATATGAGAGGTTTGGTGTGGGTAAATCAGTTTCTTGGAATATTCTTGGCCATTCCCTTTGTATAGCTTATGAAATAAGCTATTTTTCTGGCTATGGGCTGGGACGAAAACTTAAATATTCCGGCAACACAACCCATCTTCCCACCTTCATCGCCACAACAGACATATTAAAAAGGGTGTCAGTTAACGATACCGTGACCACCATCCAGGAGTTTGATTATGATGACGAGACCCTCTTAAAGGTTCAAGAGATCAGTGATACCCAAAGAACACGTGTGGAGGACCCAAATGGGGTCGTAAGCTATCCGGTCCGCAATCCCAATGGGGAAAGTATCACCGTAGACTACAAATACCCCTTTGTTCCCATGGATGAAGGTTTCGATCCTGAATTCCCAAAAGGCCTGATGATCAGAAAAGAGGTCACCAGCGACCGCCACGACGGAAAGATCTTTGGACAGGCCTACGAGTACGATGCTGTCGGGAATATTACCAAGACCTACCAATACAATAAAGGGGCCAAGACAAACAACAATCCACTTGACTATATCCCCCCGGACTATGAGTATATATCCTCCTTTACCTATAAGGACGGAAAGCCCGTACAGATGCGTCGGACGAACGGCCAGGAGGTTTCCTATATATGGGGCTATAACGGCCAGTATCCCGTTGCAAAGGTCGAGGGGGTAAAGCGATGGACCCTTGAACAAATCAATGGTGGTCAATTGGTAAACAGTATTGAGTCCACAACCGATGAAGGTACACTGCGCAACCTTTTAACACAGCTCAGGGAGCACGCTAGTACGAGCAATGGGATGGTGACCACCTTTACCTATGAGCCCTTGAACGGGGTCAAGACCATTACCGACCCCAAAGGGGAAAAGCAGACCTTTGAATACGACAGTTTTGGCCGCCTAGTGCTGGTACGGGACAACGACAACAATATTCTTTCCGAAAACGAATACAACTATGGAAATTAACATCAGCCAACGGATGAAAATACCCGGACCATTTAGTTTGCGCCCCAGACTTGCGCTTGCCTTTATACTAATATCCTTGGGTTCTAACATAGGGATACTTGCGCAGGACCCGACCCACAACTATATTATGACCACCACTTATAAGGTAGCTAAGGACACAGTATTTCCACAGACCCCAGATGCGGATGAGGCGGTGGTGGTGCTGACCTATTTTGACGGGCTTGGCCGACCCAAACAACGGATCGACCATAAACAGTCGGGTGACGGGGATGACCTTGTAACCTCTTTTGCCTATGACGGTTTCGGAAGGCAGCCATTGGAGTTCCTTCCCTTCGACCGCGGGAGTGCGACCCTGAACTATATAGAGGATACGGGCAACGTGGAGTTGCTGGACTTTTATGCCGACCAGGAATATGGGGCCACTGGCAACCCCTGGAGCGAAAAGATATTTGAGGAATCCTTTCTGAACAGGGTGCTGGAGCAGGCCGCCCCCGGGAATAAATGGAAGAAGGAAGACGGCCACACCATCAAGTTTTCCTACGAGACCAACAGTAATAACGAGGTGCACTATTATACCGTGACCTTGAGCTCGAACGGTACGCCCTCGCTTCATTACCACCAAAAATACCCCAAGGGGCAATTGTACAAGACCGTAACCAAAACCGAAAACTGGCAACCGTCCGATGGGCACAAAGGGACCATAACGGAATACAAGGACAAGATGGGGCGCATCGTTCTCAAACGGGCCTACGAGACGCCGATTGAGGGCCTACTTACCGATCCACCCATGGCATTGGACACCTATTACATTTATGATGATTACGGCAACCTGACATTTGTACTCCCTCCCAAACTCTCGCACCAGATCCCCACCAACGGTTCTCTTTCCGGTCCATTGCTGGACGATCTGGCCTACCAATATAGGTACGATTACAGGAACCGGGTGATCGAGAAAAAGATACCGGGAAAAACCAAGGAGTATATGGTCTATGACAACCTGGACCGTATTATAGCAACAGGGCCCGCGCTCTCCCCTTTTGGCGATCAGGCCGAGGGGTGGTTGCACACAAAATACGATTTCCACGACCGCGTAGCCTACACCCTATGGAAACAGGGCACGGTAGATGGCGCCCAACGGGATGCCCTTGCAAATGCCCTGCCCACCTATATTTCTGAGTACCGCCTGTACGGCAGCAACACCAGTCAGGTGAACGGGGTCTCCTTTAGTTATTCCAACCAAGTAGCACCCACCTCGGGCTACCATGTGCTTACGGTAAATTATTACGACGACTATGAGTATTCCGGTGCGCCTACAACTATTCCCACCACGGTAGGCGAGGGCGATATTGATGTGCTCTATGACAATACAATAAGACCCAAGGGACTGCCGACGGGAAGTTGGACCAGACAGGTAGAATCCGCGCTACAGGCAAACGGAATTCTTTCCTATACGCTCTATGATAAAAAGTCCAATCCCGTGCGGGTAAAAAGTACGAACCCCGCAAGCGGCTATACCCAGACCGACACCAAGTTTGATTTTATCGGAAACCCGCACTATACCAAGACCCAGCACAAGAAGGATGCCTCGGGCTTCTTGGTGACCACCAAGGATGTGTTTACCTACACCGACCAGTCCAGGCCCCTGAAGCATACCCATAAGATCAACACGGGGGGCGAACAGTTATTGTCGCTCAATACCTATGATGAGCTTGGCCGTTTAAAGACCAAAAAGGTGGGCGGTACCGACGTTTCGGGGGCAACTGCCCTACAGTTTGTGGACTATAAGTATAATGTACGCGGCTGGCTGTCGGAAATAAACGATGTAGATAACCTTGGCCAGGCCTCATCGCCCTTGGACCTGTTTGGTTTTAAGATAAACTATACCGAAGTGGAGGATGACATTAATGGCACGGTAAGCCCACTCTACAACGGAAATATTGCGGAGACCTTTTGGCGTAGCAGCAGTGATAACATTAAACGCAAATATGGCTATAGCTACGACCACCAGAACCGTTTGATGGATGCCTATTATCAATTGCCCGGTACCTCCGTGCCAAGGACCGATTCCTATAGTGCCCACTACAGCTACGACCGCAACGGGAACATCCTGTCGCTCCAGCGCAATGGGGAGCAGGATCTGGCCAGCTCGGTCATAGAAATAGATGATCTGGACTATACCTATAACGACGGGAACCTGCTTGAGAAGGTCAATGACCTGGAGAACAATCCCGCAGGATTTGATATGAACGGTAAGGGGACCAATGTACAGTATGGCTATGACGATTATGGGAATCTGGTTTCGGACCCCTATAAAGAAATTACGGATATAAGCTACAACCACCTGAACCTTCCCGTAAAGATAACATTTGGTGGTGGCGGAAAGATTGAATACTTTTATGATGCCACGGGCGTTAAATTAAAAAAGAAGGTGACGGACGGCACCACTATTACCACTACTGATTATATGGACGGTTTTCAGTACACGAACGGCAAGCTGGACTTTTTCCCACACGCCGAGGGGTACGCCAAGGCAATACCTTCAGGTCTTGGTGGCGGTACCAGCTATACGTTCAAGTACGTGTTCAGTTATACCGACCATTTGGGGAACATACGTGTAAAGTATGCACAGAACCCGGCCAATGGGAACCAGATAGAGATACTGGAGGAGGACCATTACTATCCCTATGGTCTCAAGCACAACGGATATAACGGCAACCATACCACTTGGGACGTTACTCCTGGGGGACAGATCACCCTAACGCCTGTGAACCCATTTCTTGGGGATACATATAAGTACAAGTTCGGCGGCAAGGAGTACCAGGAGGAGTTCGACCTCAACACCTACGATTTTGGGGCAAGGAACTACGACCCGGCACTGGGCAGGTGGATGAACATAGACCCCTTGGCGGAACAGATGAGGCGCCACTCCCCTTATAATTATGCCTTTAACAATCCCGTGTATTTTATAGACCCCGATGGGATGATGGCTACAGATAGTTTTGGTATGGGTACAAACACAGCAGCCGTGGAGAGCTATGATTTTGGTTCTGGAAATGAAAGTGGGGCGTTGAAAAGTGGGGCCGAAAGTGGCAGCGTTGGTTCGGATTCTGGCTCAGGTGAACCGCCCACTAAGTTTGTTGATGAAGGTGGCTCAACCATTGCCGATACCGATGATGGGAATGATCAAACATTTGTTATCACGAAGGACAACTATGATGGATTTGTAGAAGAATTTTGTGAAAATATTGATAGCAAGGATGACTTGAGTGCTGCAAAAAACAAAGAACTGGGTAATAAATATGGTTATGACATAAAAGACCACTCTAAAAATGTTGATAAAGGGGTTTCTAAAATCAACTATGGTGATTATGGGAGCGACCGTGGAGATCACAGACAAAATGTTTTTAGAATAGGATATGACTTGGGCTATTCAGATAAAATTAGTATTGTAAATGAAATTAGTTCTACCGATCCTGATGGAGGAAGCTCATCAAGAGGAATGGGTAAGGGCCGAGGTGTGGCCCATAGATTGGCCGGTAGAATGCACGCCTATAATCCCCAATTGAAAAATAACGCACCCTATATCAAAACAAATACCCCAACTACAATTAATGCAAATTACAGTTTGCCAATTGGAGGAGGACGAACTGTTCAAACAATTGTTCCTACTAACTAATCAAAAATATATGAAAAAATATAACACCCCCACTTTTTTTATAAGTATTCTATTGTATTTAATTTATAGAAAAATGTATTATACATTTTCTGTATGGATTGAAATAATGCTTTTTAAATTCAATATTAGTTCTGCATTATATATTACTTTTTTGATAATTTCTGGAATTCTAACCTCCATAGCTATTTTTTTTCTTTATAGGAAATTTATTTTCAATAAAGAAATCTATAATAGTTCCATTAACAAATGCATGTTGTTATTGCTTTTAGTTATAGGTATTTCTTCAATTTCGAGTAAATATTTGGCAGGAATAGCAGAAAAGGTTTCTAACAATGATATTTTTTTGAAGCAGGTTGCTAATTATGATTATATTGATTTAGTATTTTCCATATTAACTATTTTATTGTTGGCTTCTGTATTTATTAGCATTATAAAGAAAAACAAAGACATATAAAATTTTTAAATAATGCATATAGAGTATTACAGTACAAGTTCGGGGGCAAGGAGTACCAAACGGAGTTCGATATCAACTCCTATGACTTCGGGGCCCGCAATTATGACCCCGCCCTGGGCAGGTGGATGAACATCGACCCGCTGGTGGAGCAGATGCGGAGGCACAGCCCATGTAACTATACCTTTGACAACCCGGTTTATTTTATAGACGCCGACGGGATGATGAGCCTACCTTTTGAGGATGCCGATACTGGGTCTCCAAAAAGTATTAATTTCAATATTCAATATTAATAATTAATACTCATTTCTCGTACTCCCCTTTAGTCCAAGAGATAAGGCCCGCACGATCTGCGGCACAGGGGTTGCGTGTTGAAGAGGGAACGGGTCTTGATGTTGAACTTGGTGTGGTTTAACACAACTTACCTTCTTCCGTGCTCTTGGCATTAAACAAAATGAGTGAGGAAGTCATTACAGCTTAACATTCAATGATTCACGTAAAAACATCCTTTAAATGATGTAATTTTTTTTCATTCTATTTAAAAAATCTAATTGAAAGTATATCTTGCGGAATATTAACCCCTCACTCTTAAGTGCTCGTATTTTATGAAGAGTTTTCTTAGCACATGTATTTTAATAATTCTTATTTTTTTCAATTCTGTTGGTTTTGCTCAGAATTTCCAAATAAAATCGAAATCGGAAAGTATTGAAATTCAAGATGATTCTTCTTTTGTGAATGAAATTACAATCCTATTTAAAAAAAGTAATGAAACACGCCTTTATCCAATTTTTTATGACACGGAATTAGAGCATATCTCAGATGTTCAACTTTTTGAAATAAAAGGTAGGCGTGAAAAAAAGCTAATTGTAAAAAACAGAAATGATGAAAATGTTAAACTGGATTATATCCATAGCAAAAAAATTAAAGAAGTTGAGATTCCACCTAATCTCGACGTTAAGCTGACATATATAATTTCCTGTAGGGAATTGATGTATTTCTCAAGTTTACAATTTTTTTCTTATAATGAAATAGATACTTTAAAATATCAAATAAAAGTTCCAAAAAGGTTTAAATTTTCGCATAATACCATTTATCAAGATTCGCTTCCCTACTTCACCATAGACTCCACTATTACCGAAACCAATTCAGTTTGGAATATAAAAGCATTGCCAAAAAAAGTTGAGCCAGATCCACTACAGTTTTTTGGAATTTACAAGAATATGAAAGTTCCATTAATGCGAACTCTTGTGGTGCCTAATGCATATAGCGGTCAACCAATTAATTATATGAACAATTGGTACTTGGGCAATATAGCTCCAAAGCAAGGGCTGAATAATGAAGTAAGACAAAAAATTGATGAATTAACTGCTAATATTACTGAACCATTACAAATTGCGACCATACTATATAATTATGTAAAGACCAATTTTAAGTATGTTGCTATAGAAATTGGAATGGGTGCATTTATACCATCACACGTAAACGAAGTATTTCGAAATAAACAAGGCGATTGTAAAGACCTTTCAAATTTTTTATCGGAGGTGTTGAAATATAAAGGCATTAATAGCGATATTGCTTTAGCTGCAACATTTGATCATATAAGTGACTGTGATTTCCCTTCCTTAAGTTCAGCAAATCACGTTATTTGCATTGTCTATATAAATGGTGAAACCATACTGCTAGACCCTACAGATCCTATTCACAAAGTAGGGACCCCAGTAGAAAGCCTACAGGATCGTACTATATTAATTGTGAACTCTAAAGGAGGATCTTTTTATAAAGCAGCAGGTTTCAGCCCCCAACAGAATGAAATTCTTTATGAATTAAACCTAAAAACAGACCCAATTGATAAAGTGATAAAAGGGACGTTTGAAATTGACTACAAAGGAATCTCGGGAAACTATTTGCGACGTATCAGAAAAAATGAAGGTTACGAAAAGTTTGCCGATTTTGCCAAAACTTTTTATGATGAGATTTTTGGGAACCAGCAAATCTCAGAATTAACTATTGATAGTGAGTCGAATAAATTCCATCTTCAAGGAAATCTTGCTGTATCCGGTAAAACCTACGATGACAGCGCGCATACGTATTTATTTATTGATTTTTTGCCAAGGCTCATTGAATCTGAAAAAAGAGAGACCTTGATAGAGGGTACTTACCTGAACAATCCCTATAAAAAAAAGGTTCTTGTTAAAATAAAGTTAGACCAACCAATTGAACCTTTCATCCCTATTGAGCATAACTTTAGTGGTGATGGAATATCCCTAAATGTATATCTAACCGCAAAATCTGAGATGGAAATAGAATGTAAATATGATTTTATATTTGATCATATTTTTATAGAAAAAGATAATATTGAAAAAATAAATCAAATTTTGGAATCATTTAAAACAATAATCGATGCGCCAATTGTTCTCACAAAAGAAAAAAGCTAGTATTGCGGCCATTATTCTTGGTGGGCTTTTTCTTGGTTTTAAAGCTTCTGTTCCCGGCAAAGCTGAAGATCCATTTTTAACTCTTTGTAAAAATTCAGATGCCTATTTTACGCATTCGTATAGAGATATCACATATGAAAAATATTGGGGAAATTATAGAAAGCATATATCCATTAATAATAAACTGGTAGTGAACAATCCCTCTGGAGTGGAAAAGTATGCTTTTTTAAGGCTGGATGAGTTTGAGAGCAATACTATTGAAAGTATCAAAATCAGAACCTTGAAAGCTAACGGTTCCATCGTCGAGCTAGATTCCAGTTTGGTTTTTAAGCGAAATTCCAAACGAGAAAAATTTGGACCAATAAACTATCCGATTCCTGCAGTAGAACCTGGAGATACCATTGAAACAAGTTACGTTTACTATGAGCGAATTGAAGAATCTAATCTTAACGGTTATGTAAACCTATATTCAGCTGTACCCAGTATAAATTCACAATACACTATAAAAACAGGTCCGCAACTCACTGTTCGTTATAAAACCTATAATGATTTCCCTAATCCGGCAGTTATTGCTAATGATACAATTGTGTACCTGCAATTTTCCATGGATAATGTAATTGGGTTAGAAGAAAACGAATATAGTTGTTTGCCGTGCGAAAAACCCTATTTATACTATTCTTTGGAAAAAAATGATAGTGAGTTAAGATCTTGGCGAGACGTTTATAACGAAGAGTTTAACTTTCTTACACAACCAATGGCTTTGGATACTGAAAACTCATCCTATTATAATCGTTGGAAACGCCGGGTAATTGGCGAGGCAAAGGATAGCACCAAATATTATCAGCTGGAATTATTGCACAATGAAGTATTAAAAAACTTTAAAATATTGCCGGTTCAAGAAAATGAGTTTATAAAATCAACAGGCTTTTTTTTAAAAGAGGAACGATTTGATCCAATAAGCATCCGAAGATTTTATAGACAATTATTAGAAGATCTAGAAATTGAATATTGGGCCGTGTTCGGGAGAAGTAAACGCTTTGGTACCATTGATACTGAATATATAAGAAAAGGTGAATTTGATCACGTTTTCTTTGCTTTTGAAAATGAAAAAGGCACGGTGCAGTTCATATATCCCCATGAAGAATTTTATATGTACCTAATCGATGAGATTCCAACATCTTTATACGATACTAAGGCCGTATTGGTTAAGCCACAGACAAATAACAAAAAGAAGAAAAAAGATATTTTCATAGATAGTAAATTAGAGTTGGCAAAGGTTGACTCGGTTTCGGTCGCAACTATTAACTTGCCTGGAATGGATTCAAATTATAACTATATTAACCAGATGATTTCTAGTGAGGTAGATACTAAAAATAAGAGAGCCACATTACGATATAGATTTGAAACTTCTGGAGGAATGTCAACCGAAATGCGAAGTTTCTTCGATATGTTAAGTCAAAATGAAGAAGCCAGTAATTTCTACAGTGCCTTGACAGAGTTCGAAGGTATCGATAATACATTACAAATTGATTCCGTTACCACCAGAACTCAAAAACTAAGCAAGCCATTTGCATACATTTTGAGTGCAGAAGGAACATTAAACAACGCCATTACATTTGTAAATGATAGCTTGATAAGTGTCTCTTTAGATAAATTAATCCAGCATTATCAGCTAGAAAATACTTCAGAATCATCACAATTAAATTATTACTTGGATTACAATTACTCTGACTATTTTACTTTTTATCTGAATTTTCCCTCTGATATAGAAGTTCTGGGACTTGAAAATGGAAATGTAAATCTGAAAAACGAGCTGGGCGAATATTTATTCGAAATAACAAAGAGCAAGGGGAATCAGCTTAAACTTCAATCAAACTATATCATTTTAAAGAATTTGATTTTGAAAGAAAAATTGAATGAATTAAAGCTACTAAATGAAGGTGTGAAAAATGTAAAAAGTAAAAGATTGATCGTTAAGCTAAAAAACGATTGATTTTCACTTCTTATGAATTGTTTTCAAAAAACTAAAAGTTGCAAATACTGAGGTAGCTTTAAAATCAAGCAAAGCAACAGAAATAAAGAATTAAGCAAAAAAGCCTACCTGCATCTCCAAACTTTACTATAACATAGAGTTATACCCATATTTAATTCAGAAAAAATAAGATGAACAAATTTGATATATCTTGTTTTAAATAAAAAAACTACAATAACTAATAGTTGCCCATCCAACTATTTTTAAATAAACTATTCAGCACACTCCCCTTTAGTCCAAGAGATAAGTCCCGCACGATCTGCGGCACAGGGGTTGCTATAGGTCTTGCCATCGCAACCACATACTGGATTGTATTCCATGGTGCAGGGGCCATCACTTATCTTTGCAGGGTCTATGCAAGCTCCGGATCGGGTTACACCACAAGCTGCTATACATAAACTGACAGGTATTGCTGCCAAAATTAATTTTTGGTTGAAGTATTTCATAAATAGGTGGTTTTAGAAAAGCTAAGGTAAGCGAAAGTTAGCTACTATATAAAGGGTGCTTCTTAAATTTTTTCTACTATTATGAACGTCTTCTCGCTATTCTAGTTTGGGAGTTCCTGAAAGTGATATTCACACTTTAGGTATAAAAAAACCTCCCATTGGGAGGTTTTAATTGTTTTATAAAATGTGGTTTTACAGTCCAAGAATGGTAAGTAAAATCACTTGGATGGTTACTTCGGTGTTTGCCGAAACCATAACGTCCATAAGGTCTAGGCCCAAGTCGCCCTCTGCCTCAATCATTCCAGTAAACTCGTACTCGCCATCGCTATTGGTGTCTTCATAAGACGCGAAGTGAATTTCATAGGTTCCTTCCGTTAGGTAATGCAAGCTAAACTCGTTACTGCCACCTGTGGCCATACTACTTGTTACTGCATTGGCAAAACGTACCCCGGCTGCGTTCTCGTCTTCTTCGCTTTCGCTATAACTACCTTTGGTATATGCATAGGCTACTGTTTTTATCTCGCTGTTTCCAGTGTTATTGGTAGCGGTTCCATTAATGGTACCCGCATCCAATACGTTTACTACCCTAATACTGTTTTCCAATTGGGCTTGACCGGCAAAGTTATAGCCTGAGTTACCAGCATCTGCAACTATGGACTTACGTAAATCAAAGTCAATTATTATTTGGTTTGAAGAGGAGGCTTCAATATCATAATTGCTGTTCACAGTAATAGTGCTGTTTTCTGGAGTTAGCTCAACTTTGGTGTTGCCAGTAGTAAGTACATAATTCGCTGGAGCATTGCCAGAGGCGTCACTTTCTGTGTCCAATACCAAGGTTACTTGGTTGTAGGTGTTTGCAGCCAGGTCAATGTCTCCCAACAATTGGGTGTTTCCATTTTGTAGGGCGTGTAGGTTTACGGTGGTTTTCGTAAATCCATCTAAGCTGCTGCCGTTTAGCTTCACATCGGCAATGGTAACGAAAACTCCTTCTACTTCGGCATTGTCTATTGGGCCATCGGTAATATATACCTCTGCGTTATATGCCAATTGATCTGTTTCGGTAGAATCGTCTTCACTACATGAAGCAAAGCCTACGATTAGTAAAAGCGCAAGCATCGATTTGTAAATCACATTTGTTTTCATAGATTGTTTTTTGTTATTGTTAATACTATTTTAGGTTTGTTTGTTATGGGTGACAAGCATTGCCACACCGCAATATTAGCGTAGTATCTCCGCAATTATTGTAAGTATTAACGCACCTTAACGTTTTTTGGGAAATGGAAGGGGCACTACGATTTTTGGAATAATCTCTCTAAAAAAATACACCAAACCTTTTGAGGAACAAATGATTATTGCGATATATTTAGATAGTATTACTGTTGCTTTTTAGGCAAAAGCAATAACGTTTAATTAACACTCAGCGTCAGTCCCATTTTAACAGTGGTTTGAAATTATGGTGGGTTTTCGGTGGTTTAAATTATCTGCTTTTTAAAAAAAACATCTGGTTTTTAATTGTCACGTATACTTTTAAAATGTCCAGTTTGCCCATTCGCTCACAAATTTTTCTCCATACATTTACGGCAAAGTTTACATTAAATGGCAGCGCAGTCGCTAAAATCATTTTTCATTCTTTTAAAGGAGGCCATAGCAGGCAAGGAGATTGACCTTACCCAAGCCAGTATCAAAAAAGCCATTTTCTTACTGGCCGTACCCATGATTTTGGAGATGAGCATGGAGTCTATTTTTGCTTTGGTAGATATATTATACGTATCGCAAGTAAGCACCAATGCAGTGGCTACCATAGGACTTACAGAATCTGTAATCACGCTTGTATATGCCCTGGCCGTGGGGTTGAGCATGGCCGCAACAGCCATTGTGGCTAGACGTATAGGTGAAAAGGATGCCGAAGGGGCAAGGCGTGTAACGGTTCAGGTTATCTTTTTGGGAGTGTTTGTTTCTTCCATAGTAAGCGTATTAGGAATACTCTTTCCAAAAGAAATACTTGGCTTGATGGGTGGCGAACAGGATTTAATTGATGAAGGGTATCGCTATACGCAAATTCTATTTGGAGGTAACTTTACCATCGTATTGTTGTTTCTTATAAATGCGGTCTATAGAGGTGCCGGCAATGCGGCCATGGCTATGTGGACGCTTATCCTTTCCAATGCTATCAATATTATCCTGGACCCTATCTTTATTTTTGGTTGGGGGCCTGTTCCGGAATACGGGGTAACAGGTGCTGCCATTGCCACAACTATCGGGCGGGGAGTGGCGGTATTGTTTCAGTTGTATATACTCTTTTTCGGAGCTACCAGAATAAAGCTCGGTCTTAAGGATTTGGTGGTGAACATTAAGGTGATGTTCAATTTAATCCGCGTTTCCCTTGGGGGAATTGGGCAGTTCATTATAGGTACCAGTAGTTGGATATTTTTAATGCGAATTATAAGCGAATTTGGTAGTGAAGTGCTTGCAGGCTATACTATTGCAATCCGGGTTATGATGTTTACCATGATGCCAGCTTGGGGTTTAAGCAATGCCGCGGCTACTTTGGTAGGACAAAATTTGGGAGCCAATCAACCCGACCGGGCCGAGACCTCTGTGTGGAAAACCGCCAAATACAATGCCTTTTTTATGGTTGCTGTGTCCATTATTTATCTTTTGTTTGCCAAGACAATCATTGGCTGGTTCAGTGTAGCACCCGAAGTAGTGAAATATGGGGCACTTAGTTTGCAGATTGTTACAGTTGGGTATTTCCTTTATGCATACGGAATGACGGTTACTATGGCTTTTAATGGTGCGGGCGATACAAAAACTCCGACTATTATAAACTTTTTCTGTTTTTGGGTGTTTCAGCTTCCGTTTGCATATTTTACTTCCCTAGTATTGGATTGGGGTCCCATTGGCGTATTTGTGGCAATCGCTTTAGCGGAATCATTGATAGCCATAATTGCCATTCTTTGGTTCAAAAAAGGAAAGTGGAAATTGATAAAGGTATAATTTTATAAGGCTGTATTGTGATAATGGACTAATTTTGCATCCCTTAAACAAAAATTAGATAATGAAAAAGACTTTCGACGTACTGATAGAAATCCCAAAAGGCAGCCGCAACAAATACGAATACGACTTCGAACTGAAAAAAATCCGCTTTGACCGAATGCTCTTCAGCAGCATGATGTACCCTGCCGATTACGGTTTTATACCTGAAACCTTGGCGCTTGATGGTGACCCGCTAGATGTATTGGTATTGGGTGGCGAACCAACTTTCCCAATGTGCGTAATGGAAGTGAAGCCCATAGGTGTTTTCCATATGGCCGATGAAAAAGGTCCCGATGAAAAGGTAATATGCGTTCCTATCTCTGACCCTATATGGAGCAGCCTGAATGACCTATCCGACATAAATCCACATTTAGTACGTGAAATAGAGCATTTCTTTCAGGTTTATAAAGACTTAGAGAAGAAAAAAGTAGATGTTGGCGGTTGGGGTGATGCCAATGAAGCTATCGAAATCTACAACCAATGCGTAAAACGCTACAGGGAAACGCCAGAGGTGCAGGGACATTTCAGTATATAAAATTAAAAGGCATAAGACGCTAGGACATAAGACGTAGGACGGATATAGTTCGTATTCTGTGGTCTTACGTCATAGGTCTTATCGTCCTACGTCATTTTCTTGTTTCGTATCCCAAACCATTTCCCTATTTTTGCAGTCGCAAATTTGAAACCAATCTAAATTAATTAAATAATGGAACAGAACATTATATTTATTCCTATTGCACTTGCCGTACTAGGCCTTTTGTTTATGCTCGTTAAAATGAGCTGGGTGAAAAAGCAACCCGCCGGTAGCGACCGTATGAAGTTTATCTCAAAAAGTATTAAAGAAGGTGCCCTGGCATTTCTAAATGCCGAATACCGTCTGCTAGTTGTATTTGCAGTGATTGCCGCAGTATTATTGTTTGTGGTTTCCCAATTGGTTCCATCAACCAGTTGGATGATTGTACCCGCTTTTATATGTGGTGCTATCTTTTCGGCCTTGGCTGGTAATATTGGGATGCGTATTGCAACAGATGCAAACGCGCGTACTGCCGAAGCTGCCAAAACCAGCCTTCCGCAGGCACTTAAAGTTTCCTTTGGCGGTGGTACCGTTATGGGGCTTGGTGTTGCAGGACTTGCAGTATTGGGATTGAGCTTGTTTTTCCTGTTTTTTATCGGCCAATTTATTGGAACCGACCCTTTAAATTTTTATGATGAAATGACCATCGTGCTTGAAGCCCTTGCAGGTTTCTCCCTAGGTGCCGAAAGTATTGCGCTTTTTGCCCGTGTGGGTGGTGGTATCTATACAAAAGCTGCCGACGTAGGCGCTGACCTTGTAGGTAAGGTGGAAGCTGGTATTCCCGAGGATGATCCGCGTAACCCTGCAACCATTGCCGATAACGTAGGCGATAACGTGGGTGACGTAGCGGGTATGGGCGCTGACCTCTTCGGAAGTTATGTGGCTACTGTACTTGCTGCCATGGTATTGGGTAACTATGTAATCCGCGATATGTCTTTGGATATGCCGTTTACCGATGGTTTCAATAATATGGGGCCAATCCTTTTACCAATTGTAATTGCGGGTGTAGGTATTCTTGCCTCTATTATAGGTACTTTCTTCGTAAGCATTAAAAACAACGACGCCAAAGAATCCCAAGTTCAGAAAGCCTTGGACACTGGTAACTGGGCAGCGATTATCCTTACGCTTATCGCCAGTTGGTTTTTAATAGACTGGATGCTTCCAGAAACTATGAATATGAAATTTTTCGGCGAAGGCTACAAAACCATCGCTTCCATCAATGTGTTCTGGGCTGCCTGTATTGGTCTGGCCGTAGGGGCACTTATTTCTTTCGTTACTGCTTATTACACAAGCTTGGGTAAAAAACCGGTAATGGATATTGTAACTAATTCTTCTACCGGAGCAGCTACCAATATTATTGCAGGTCTTGCAGTGGGGATGAAATCTACTTTTGCTTCTGTAATTCTTTTTGCAGCTGCAATTTACGGTTCTTACGAACTTGCAGGTTTTTACGGGGTTGCCTTGGCCGCTTCAGCAATGATGGCTACTACAGCTATGCAGCTTGCTATTGATGCTTTCGGCCCTATCGCCGATAATGCAGGTGGTGTTGCTGAAATGAGCGAACTGGATCCACAAGTACGTGAGCGTACCGATGTCTTGGATTCCGTTGGAAATACTACTGCTGCCGTTGGTAAAGGTTTCGCGATCGCTTCTGCTGCCTTGACAGCTTTGGCTCTGTTTGCCGCATATGTAACCTTTACGGGTATTGATGGTATAAACATCTTCCGTGCAGATGTACTTGCTATGTTATTCGTGGGTGGAATGATTCCAGTGGTTTTCTCTGCAATGGCGATGAAATCTGTTGGTAAAGCGGCTATGGAAATGGTACAGGAAGTACGTCGCCAGTTCCGTGAAATTCCAGGAATTATGGAAGGTACCGGAACTCCTGAGTATGCAAAATGTGTTGATATTTCTACTAAAGCTGCTTTGAAGGAAATGCTTCTTCCAGGATTGCTTACTATTATTACACCTGTTATTATTGGACTCGTATTTGGTGCTGAGCCGCTGGGAGGCTATATGGCCGGAGTTTGTGTGAGTGGTGTAATGTGGGCTATTTTCCAAAATAACGCTGGTGGTGCTTGGGATAATGCCAAGAAATCTTTTGAAGCCGGTGTAATGATCAATGGTGAAATGACCTATAAAGGGAGTGACGCTCACAAGGCTGCTGTAACTGGTGATACTGTGGGTGATCCATTTAAGGATACATCAGGCCCTTCTATGAACATCTTGATTAAACTTACGTGTTTGGTTGGGTTGGTTATCGCTCCAATCCTTGGAAACCACGGCGATGTGGCAATGGCTACTGAAACCTCTTCCGAAGAAGTTTACTTTATTGATGCCGAGGGCAACAAAACCATCCTTACCGAGAAGCAAGTGGAATACCTTGAAAACGGTGAAAGTAGTGCTATTGAAGAAGGTGAAAATCTAAAGAACAAAACCGAGACTGTGGTTGAAATGTTAAAGAACGATAACAACGATCAAGTAACGGCCAACGTAACCATCATCAGAACTGTTGACGGTGTTGAAACTACCGAAACCAAATCCTTTACTGGTACCGAAGAGGAAGTTCGGGCCCAATTGAAAGATGTGGAGGGAATGAAAATCAAAATAAAGGATAAGGAATAAGAGCAAATTCCAAATTTCAATTTCTAAATCACAACCTACAAGGTAAAAGCCTTGTAGGTTTTTTTATTTCGCCTATTCTATCCCCTGAGCAGCTTTTCCAGAGCAGATTCAAAGGGCGGTCAAAGCAGCAATGCTATGATGCAGAGCGCAGTCGCCGCACCGAATCCCAAATCTCCCAATCCCCAATCCCTAATCCCTAATCCCTATTAACAAATCCTCCCAACTGATCCCAGATATACAAGAATTTATTATCTTGGTGCTGCTATGAATTATCACGACATTGTTACTTTAGCTATTGCCTTTGGTTTGGGAATGCTCGTAGGGCTCCAAAGGCAGAAAAGCGACCACGAAATGGCCGGTGTACGCACCTTTACCCTTATTTCAGTTATGGGGGTTGTTTCGGCTTTTCTGGCCCGTGACTTTGATAATCCCTTTTTACTTCCCGTATTGGGGTTGTGTATTACTGCCCTTTTAGTTACTGCCAATGTCATAAAACTCAGAAAACTAAACGATACCGACGTGGGGCAAACCACTGAGGTAGCTGCACTACTTATGTTTGCCGTGGGAGCTTATTTGGTTATGGGAGATAGGATGGTGGCAGTTATTGTGGGAGGTTCTATGGCCATTCTGCTCTACCTAAAGGAACATCTCCACAATTTTATTGAAAACCTAAAGGCAAAGGACCTAGCCGCAATAATGACCTTTGCGGGGATTTCCTTGGTAATTCTTCCACTATTGCCCGATAAAACCTATGGCCCGCTGGATGTGCTGAACCCGCGGAATATCTGGTTTATGGTAACCTTGATTGTAGGCATAAGCGTTGTGGGTTATTTCATCTATAAATTTGTGGGCAAGAAAGTAGGGATTATTTCCAACGGAATTTTAGGAGGTCTAATCAGCAGCACCGCAACTACTGTAAGCTATGCCCGAAAAACTAAGGATGCTGAATCAATTAATAAAATGGCGGCATTTGTTATTACCGCAGCCTCTGCCGTTGCCTTGATAAGGGTTTTGGTTGAGGTGGGCGTCGTAATTCCTGAAAAACTGCCGGAAATTGTATTACCACTTATAACTGTTTTTGTGCTTATGGCACTGTTGTGCGTGGGCCTTTTTTATATTATCAGTAAAAATGGCGGAGATGAAAAAATGCCCGAACCAAAAAACCCCGCACAATTTAAAAGCGCCTTAATTTTCGGACTTTTATACGGAGGTATTTTACTGGCAGTGGCTTTCACCAAGGAGGAGTTTGGAAATGAGGCGCTTTACGTAGTAGCAATTATCAGTGGGCTTACAGATGTAGACGCCATAACGCTTTCCCTTTCACAATTGATGAAAGGCGGTGGCCTTAATACTTCCACGGGTTGGCGACTTATTTTATTGGCTACTCTTTCCAATCTACTTTTTAAAGGAATTATGGCCGCTGTTCTCGGTACCAGACAATTGGCTAAGTGGATTGGTATTTCCTTTGGAATAACCATCGCATTTGGATTATTGTTAATGTGGCTTTGGCCAGAAGCTTGGCACCTATAATAGCGTATGTTTAAAAAAGACCCAATTCAGATTGTTAACTTTCACAGTTATGGCACTGCGAGCCATCTATATATAAAAGGAAGGGCAATACAGGATGAAGGTATCGATCTTTCCAAAACTGGTTTTTTCAATCTACTTTGGAACAGTTGGAAGCGCTTTGAAACAGATAAGGTTAAGAATGCCAAGCTCATTCTTAAACTTGCAAATGGAAGAACGCTGGAAACAGTATCAGATTCCCAAGGCTATTTTTTAATAGATGCCATGATAGAAAACTTACTTCCTTTGACGGATGCCGATGGTTGGCTTCATTACTCTATCTCTTTCGCAGAAGAAATTAAGGGAAGAAAAATTCAACAAAACAACAATTTTAAAGGTGAAATCTTAATCCCTTCCGAAGGAGCAAAATTTGGTGTTATCAGCGATATAGACGACACCATTCTCCACACAGGGCTAACCTCTTTTTTTAAATGGGCTGTGGTTAAAAATACTTTTTTCAAAAGAGCCGAAAAACGAATTCCACTTGAGGGCGCGGCAGCATTTTATCACCAATTGCACGATGGAAAATCTGGCAGCGATTGCAATCCGGTTTTCTATGTAAGCCACAGTCCGTGGAATCTGTATCGCTATTTGGAAGTATTTCTTCAAAAAAATAATTTTCCGAAAGGCCCCATTTTGTTGCGCGATTTTGTAAATCCCTTTGCCAAAAAGTACAAGCCGGAAAAGCCGCAAAAACAAAAGGAAATAACCAATATTCTGAAAACATATCCTAAATTACCCTTTGTGTTAATTGGGGATAGTGGCGAGCACGATCCCGATATTTATATTGAAATTGCCGAAGCGCATCCTGAACGTATTCTTGCAATTTATCTGCGGAATGTAAACCACAAAAGAAAAATGGTACGGGTTGAGGGCCTCTTTGAAAACTATGAAACCGTACCGGTACTTCTTGTTGAAAACAGCAAAGCTGCCGTTGCCCACGCTAGAGAGATGGGTTTTATTCAATAAGCCTTTCAAAGTAATCATAAATCGCAAGCTGCGACTGCACTTCTTTTTCTGAATTTTTTACGTATTCATTTTTTTGTTCGGCATCAATAATTCTGGCTTTTATGTTATCGTTCAGCTCTATATCGATGATTTTCTTAACGGCTTTCTTATGGTCTTCATCCAAAATGGGCGTGACTACCTCTATGCGGTGGGTTAAATTGCGCGTCATCCAGTCTGCTGAGCCTATGTAGATTTGTGCATCACCATCGTTTCCGAAAATATAGATTCTTCCGTGTTCCAAAAAGCGATCCACGATACTGGTAATGTAAATATTCTCACTCTGGCCTTCAATGCCGGGAACCAATGAGCACATTCCGCGTATTAATAATCGCACTTCTACTCCTGCATTGCTGGCCTTGTAAAGCTCCTTTATCATTCCTTCGTCCTGCAGACTGTTCATTTTTAAAATAATCGAGCCCTTTTTACCGGCATTGGCCAGCGCTATTTCCTTTTCTACCAACGCAGTAAAACGCTCGCGGGTGGTAAATGGCGAAACCAATAATTGCTTTGTTTTTGGCACAATCATATCGCGCTCCAAAACCATAAATACCTTTTTGAGGTCTTTGGTTATTTTTTTGTGGGCGGTCATCAATCCAAAATCTGTGTAAAGTGTGGCCGTATTTTCGTTGAAGTTGCCTGTGGCAATGTAGGCGTAGCGTTTGGTTTTGTTCTCAACTTCCCTTTCAATATAAAGTATTTTGGAATGCACTTTAATATCTGGATAGCTATAAATAACGCGGGCTCCGTTTTTTCTAAAAATGGCACCCCATTTTAAATTGTTGTGTTCATCAAAACGGGCCTTCACTTCAATAAAAACAGTTACATCCTTCCCGTTTTTGGCGGCAAGGGCTATGGCATCGTTTAAATCAGATTCATCAGCAGCGCGGTAAATAGTGATTTTTATAGTTTTAACTTGCGGGTCATTCGCTGCTTCCTGCATCAGTTTGATAACCGGTCTAAAACTTTGATAGGGATAATGCAGCAATTGGTCTTTTTTATCGATTGCTTCAAAAATAGAATCACATTTTGCCAAAACGGGATGCGGAAGTGGAGGCAGTTTTTTATTGTGCAATTGCTTTTGCGTGGGATTTGGAAAGCTGAAAAAATCCTTAAAATTATGATAGCGACCGCCCAAAACCACATCGGTATGGTTTACGTCCAAGGCTTTTTTTAATGTTTCCCTGAAATCCTGCAGCATTTCGGGGTCTATCAAAACCCGTGTGGCCTGCCCGGTATCGCGCTTCGGAAGCGCCTCCTTGATTTTTTCCATTAAATTACCCGAAAATTCGTCTTCAATATAAAGTTCCGCATCGCGCGAAATTTTCAGGGAATGGAAGGCAGTATCTCTTTCTTCGGAAAATTCCTTTTGGAGGTTGTATTTCAGAATATCATCAATAAAAGTGATATAAAACTCTTTATCATCTTCCGAAGGAAATACAAAAAAACGTGGCTCCGTCTCCGGAATTTCCACCATTAAAAATTCATCTTCAGCAGTTTGGGCGGCCAAGTATAGCCTTTCGTTTTTTACAAATACAGATTGAGTTTCCGTACAGGGATTGCAACTTATTTCGGTAATTTGCTTGAGGCTTTCCTCATAATATTTGGTTGCAATTTCTTTTTGTGCTTCAGAAAAATCCTCGTGGCGAATTAGGTGAATTCCCTCGGAAGCCAATTGCGGAATTATTTCTTCATTGAAAATTCTTCCAAATTCATTTTGCTGAATATCAATCTGTTCTTTAATTTCTTTTAAAACCTTGTTGGGTTTAGTAATGAGCTTTTTCCGAAGTGGCTTTTCAATGTTTTTTATCTGCCGGATATCGGAAACTCGAACGCGAAAAAATTCATCCAGATTAGATGAAAAAATTGCCAGAAACTTGATGCGCTCATAAAGCGGATTGCGCGCGTCTGCCGCTTCTTGTAAAACACGGTGATTAAAGCGAAGCCACGAAAGGTCGCGGTGGTAAAATTTATTGTTGTATAGTGATGCCATAGTATTATGGCAAAATAATGGTTTTACAGATAGAATACTGTAAGGGAAACGTTAAGGTTTAAATATTAAAATTTTTTAAAAAATAACCCCTTTTCATTTGAAAAGGGGTTGAAAGCTTTAGCCGAAAGAATTTACTGTTTTGTAAAAGTCAAAATGATATTTGTGGTAGAAGTTACAGTAAATCCACCTTGGGACATCGTTTGAACTTCTTGACCTTTTAATACCATAGTATCATCAGTTAACTGTACAATTGTTATTTCATCAGTTTCATTATCAACTGTTACATTGAGCGTGTTTCCATTCATGCTCCACTCGCCACTTGAAAGAAATTCTAAATTCTCAATGTTTTGGGTAGTTGACTGACCATTAGCAGTTGTTGTCAGTTCAATACTATAACTGCCGTCAGAAACTACTTTGTTGGGATTTTCAGTAAAAGTAAGCATGTAGTCTACATCATAGCCTTCTCCATTAAAAGTAGCCGAAATATTTTGACCTTGTCCAGAAGTTTCTGTTGCTCCAGAATAATCTACTGTTGTTCCTTTCCATACGCCAACAATATTGCCATTATTTTCAAGTGCAGGATTATTATCATCTTTGGAACAAGAAATGGTTAATGAAATAAATGCTGTAAAAAGGATTAATTTAAAAATTTTCATAGGTAATATTTTACGTGTTAATAAAAAGTTAAAGCGCGCAATATATAACTTTTATCAAACGTAAAAAAAGAGTTTTTTGTTTTTTTAGAATTGCTTAAAACAGCCCGTGAAGTTCCGCATCTATCTTGTTGATTACCTGACCCAAATGCTCCGGATCGTCCACAAAATTTATATTGTCCACGTCAAAAATAATGAGGTTGCCTCTATCATAATTATGAATCCACGCTTCGTAACGTTCGTTCAAACGACTTAAATAATCAATACTGATGGAATTTTCATAATCGCGTCCCCGTTTGTGTATCTGGTTCACCAAATTCGGAATGCTGCTACGTAAATAAATAAGCAGGTCGGGCCCTTCGGTTACGCTTTCCATTAAATCGAAAAGCGAGCGGTAATTCTCAAAATCACGGTTTGTCATTAGGCCCATGGCGTGTAGGTTTGGGGCAAAAATATAGGCATCTTCGTAAATAGTACGATCTTGAATTACGTTCTTTCCCTTTTCACGAATTTCGAGAATTTGGCGAAAGCGACTGTTCAAAAAGTAGATTTGAAGGTTGAAGGACCACCGCTCCATTTGGTTGTAAAAATCGTCCAAATAGGGGTTGTCTTCCACATCTTCATAATGGGCCTGCCATTTGTAATGTTTTGCCAATAAACGGGTAAGGGTGGTTTTTCCGGAACCTATGTTTCCTGCAATTGCAACGTGCATAGTTATTCTTTAGTTGGGATGGTTAGTTTAAAAGTGTGCAAATTTTCGCCGTCATAAATATACAGGAAATCATTGGTAAGCTGCAAGTCCTTAATTGTTATTTCGGGTAATTTCAGCTGCACAGATTTGTGGTTTAGTGTTTCGTTCCGTTTAGCAAAATCTGGAAGGTAATAAAGTGCGTTTTGCTTTAAAGCGATCAAATTTTCATTCTGTTGAACAATTTTTTCATAGTTTTCAGAAGGTACTTCGTTCAGAATACTTCCGTAGATATTGAAGGCGCGCAGTTTTTTTTCAGTCAGTGCAAAACAGTAATTAAAATTACTCGCCTGCGAAAGCAGTTTCCCCGGAAATGGTTGCGATACTACTGTTTGCAGTTTTGAACCGTAATTATACATTTCCAGTTGTTGCGTATCCACATTAAAAAGCCACAAGCTGTTGCTGCCAGCGTTGGTTGCGGTGCTTACGTTCAAAAACTGCGGTAGATTGTTAAAATTAATACGTTCTATTTCGTTGAGTTTGTTGTCCAGCATCACCACCGTGTTTGTGTCCTGGAAAAAGGCAATCACTTTCAGTGGATTGATTATATCCACCGATGTTATCCGCCCTAATTGTAAATCATTAAAAAGAAAGTTACCATCTGGGCCTTGTTTTTTCAGTACCCGGTCTTTTATAAAAAAGGCATTTTTGTAGTTGTCAAAACCAATAAACTTATCGGCAACAAAGGGAACCTTACCCTCAAGAGTAACGCTTTGGGCAATGCCAAGTTGGCAAATAAGCAGAAAAAAGAGGAAAAGCTGTTTCATCTGTATAAGATATTTGAGAAATAGGAAGATGGAATGCCCACAGCATCTATCTTCATTTGGTTTACAATCTTTTAATGGCATTTCATAAAGTTGGCAAGTTACAAAATGAAGGTTTTATATAAACGAAAAATAATGTAACAGATTATAACTTGGTTCGTCTTAGTGGTAGTGGACAGAAATTTGTTCAAACAAATTAAACTAATTTTAAACATTTTAGTCAAAGTGTTTTAACTTTGACACTTACCATCAAAATATTATTTATGATACGATATACCTTAATACTTCTATTATTTTTCTCATTTACCATAAATGCCCAAAACATAAGTGGCCAAGCTTATTATGAATCCAAAACAACAGTTGATCTTGATGCTTTTGGCGGTAATCGTGAAATGACGGAAGAAATGAAAAAGATGATTGCCGAACGGATGAAAAGTATGCTTGAAAAAACATACATCCTTACCTTCAATAAGGACGAATCAATTTATAAGGAACGGGAAAAACTGGATGCCACGCCTATGAATCCCGGATTTAAGATGATGATGAGCAGCTACACACCTGGTGCTCAATATAAAAATCTGAAAACAGGGCAGATTGTGGAAGAGAACGAATTCTTCGGAAAACAATTTTTAGTGACAGATTCCATTAAACATTTAGATTGGCAAATAACCAAGGAGTCCAAAACCATTGGGCAATACATCGCTTTTAAAGCCACGGCTGTTAAAAAAGTAGATCTCAATGATTACAGCATGGCGCGCCCAAAAAAGAAGGACGAAAAAGAAAATGCTGAAGTAAAAAAAGATTCTACGCAACCACAAGACCCGATGGATATGATTGAAATTCCCGAGGAAATTGAGGTTACGGCTTGGTTTACCCCACAGATTCCCGTGAGCAACGGCCCCGGGGAATATGCCGGACTGCCCGGACTTATTTTGGAATTGAACGTTTATAGAACCACACTTTTGTGTTCCAAAATAGTGATGAACCCGAAAGAAGCTGAAAAAATTGAACCTCCCAAAAAAGGAAAAGAAGTAACCCGCGAGGAATATGTAAAAATCGTAAAAGAAAAAACAGACGAGCTTCGTGAAAACTTTCAAAATCGTGGGGGCAATGGTCGTCGCGGGGGAGGATTTTAATTAGAAATGCCACTTTGTACATTTTGTGAAAACTTCCGTGTTTTTTTGTTTAAACTATTCCCTTTCCCATTAAATCGAATGAAATTTCAATGAATAAATTCATTACAATTTTTTACTTGCTTTTCTCCTTTTCACTTTCAGCCCAAAGCATAAAAGTAAAAGGAACCATAAAAGACAGCATTGGAAATCCGCTGGAATTTGCCAATGTTATTGCGTCCCTAAAATCTTCTGGAGCCACGGAATCCTACGGAATCACAAACTACCAAGGGAGATACCAACTCGATCTTCCGAAAGGAAATACGTATGTTTTAAGAGCAAGCTTTCTAGGCTATGAATCCAAGGAACAAACCGTTAACGTTACCGCTAATACGGAAAATATTGATTTGGACTTCATTTTAAACCCGCAGGAAAACCAACTGGACGATGTGGAAATTGTTTATGAAATGCCCGTAACCGTTAAAGGCGACACCATTGTTTACAATGCGGATAGCTTCACAAATGGCGATGAAAGAAAGTTGGGCGATGTAATGAAAAAACTTCCGGGAGTGGAAGTAAATGATGAAGGGGAAATCCAGGTAGAAGGGAAAACCGTGAGTAAAGTCATGGTGGAAGGCAAAGATTTTTTTGATGGAGACAGTAAGCTAGCCACAAAAAATATTCCCGCCGATGCCGTTGATAAGGTTGAAGTACTTCGAAACTATAACGAAGTAAGCCAAATGCGCGGTCTTGGAAACGATCGCGACAATGTTGCCATAAACATCAAATTGAAAGAAGGGAAGAAAAATTTCTGGTTTGGGGAAATTACTGCTGGCGCAGGAATTGCCGATGAATACGGCGATGATAACGGACGCTATTTAGTGCATCCAAAACTGTTTTATTACAGCCCGAAATACAGCATCAACGTAATTACCGATTTCAACAATATTGGGGAGGTGCCTTTTACGTTTCGGGATTATTTCAACTTTACCGGTGGTTTTAAAAACTTTAATAAAGGTGGCGGCACCAATTTTAGAATAAGCGATAGCGACCTCGGCTTTGCGGTTTCACAAAACGACCGTGCAAAGAATATAGATGCCAAATTTGTTGCAGGAAACTTCAGCTATGCCCTAAACGAAAAACTCGATATAAGTGGCTTTGGAATTTTGAGCGACAACAAAACAAACATCGTGAATAATTCCATTCGGCAGTACATTGATGAAGGAATTACAGAAAACACAAATACTGAAAACGGCCAGCGCAACCAATTGGCTATGCTGAAATTGAGCAGTATTTATAAACCCAGTACAAGCTTTCAGTTAGATTATGATGCGCTGCTAAAAACTTCAAAGCAAACCGAAGACGATACTACCATTTCAATAGTGGGCGGAAACCAAAACGACATTTCTGAAGTAAAGGAAAACAAGCCTCTTTCTATCAATCAGACTGCGAATGCCTATTATACTTTAAACGATAAGAATATTTTTGCTGCAGAGGTTCAGCATTTGTACCAAAACGAAGATCCGTTTTATCAAGCTGTGCAGGATTCCATTCCGTTTCGCGGCGTTTTTACTCAGATTAATCCGTTGGATCCTTTTAATAGTGATGCCGATACTTTTGATCCATTGGAACAATCAGATCGTTATAACATAAACCAAGATAAAACGGTAAAAAGCAACAAACTGGACGCAAAGATTGATTATTACTATATTTTGAACAACGTTAGCAACCTTAATTTTACTGTCGGGACTACCTACAGCAACCAAAGTTTTAACTCTGCGATTTTTCAGATTTTGGATAATGGTACTCAAAACGCTTTTACGGAAAACGATTTCAACAATGATGTAACTTATACTTTTACCGATGCTTTTTTTGGACTTCACTATAAATTGAAAAGCGGCAAATTCATCTTCAACCCTGGTGTTACACTTCATAACTACGATTTGAAAAATGAGCAGTTGGGAACTACGGCAAACCAAAACGATTGGATGGTACTGCCCGATGTCAACGTAATTTTGGAACTGAAGAAAAGTGAAAACCTGCGTTTCAATTATGCAATTACTTCAGAATATAGTGATGTTAATAATTATGCCCAAGCATATGTTTTCAATAATTACAATCAGCTTTTCCGTGGAAATCGCGAACTGGAAAATTCGCTTTCGCACAGTTATAATTTAACTTATTTTAGTTTCAATCTTTTCAACTATACAAACATTGGGGGTAATTTGAGCTATACCCGCAAGATTGATGCTATTAAAACAAACACACAGTTGGTAGGTATTAACCAGGTGAGCAGCCCCATAAATTTTGACAGCAATTTCCCCGACGAAACTTTTTCAGTAGTGGGAAGATTCAGCAAAACCGTTAAAAAAGTACAGTTTAAACTCGATGCGGCTGTGTTTTTGACTAAAACAAATAATACCATAAATGAAGAAATTCGTGAGAGCCAAAGTCTAACGCAAAACTATAATGCTAGTGTACTAAGTAACTTCAAAAGTTTTCCAAATTTTGAAGTAGGGTATCGGTATATCAAAAACGATTATGACAACGGTGGGATTGAGCAGGCATTTTTTACAAACCAGCCCTATGCTAACGTGAATCTTCGCTTTTTAAAAAATTTCAATCTTTTTGCCGAATGGGATTATTATAAGTACACAAATGATGCAAATACAATTGAAAATAGTTATTCTTTTTTCAATGCAAACTTATACTATCAAAAGGGTGAAAGTCCGTGGGAATTTTCAGTGCAGGCCACAAATATTCTCAATACAGAATTCATTAATAACGATAGTTTTAATGACCAGTTCAACACAACTTCGCAGTATTTTGTGATGCCGCGTATTGTTATGTTTGTGATAAAATATGATTTGTAACCGTCATTGCGAGCGCAGCGACGCAATCTCATGATTTTTCCTTAATTTCCCTTTTAAAAATTCTCCCATGCGAAACATCCTTCTAGGAATTGTAATTGCCTTTGTAATCGTTTTCGGCCTGCGGTATTGTGAAAACAAAAAGGAAAACCGTGAAATTCTTGAAGCCAATACAGCGCTCATTCAAAAAGAATTGAAAAATGTGGGAAAACTGATTGTTACAGAGGGCAGTTATGCGCAGGTTTTTAGTTATCGAGATAGCAAAGATTTGTTTTATGGACTTACCTATGCCAATAAACGCGCCTTGGTTGTTGTTAACGCAAAGGCGACGATTGCTTACGATTTAAGTAGAGTGAAAACAGTGGTCGATGAAGCGACAAAAACCGTAACCATTACAAATATTCCGGAACCGGAGCTTTCCATCAATCCAAACATACAGTATTACGATGTTACCCAGGATTATCTCAATCAATTCACAGCTTCGGATTATAACAAGATTAAAAGCCGGATTGAAAAATCACTTCACAAAAAAATAGAGGCATCCGAATTGCGCACAAATGCCGAAAACCGATTGATTTCGGAACTTCAAAAAATTTATATCCTCACCAATTCTATGGGTTGGACATTAAAATATAATTCCACAGTAGTTGAAAACGAAGCGGAACTGCAAAACCTTAAACTATAGCATATATTCTTTCGCATGCCCGTTTTGCACTAACCATTTGTTCAAATCTATATCGTCTATGATAATGTTTGCAAGATAACGGCCGTATTTTTCCTGTTTATCTTTATAAGAATTTATGGTAACCTCCTTATCCAGAATCATAGCGCGAACAATATCGCGAACCACTAATCCCTTTTCTCTCTCTTCTCCTCTAATTTCGGGAGTATCTATTCCGTAGAGTCGAAATTTCATTTGCTGAAAATGGTAAAACCCCAAATCTACCATTGCTGTAATGGTATCTCCGTCATATACATCTATAACCTTTGCTTTGTATTGATACATAATCTCAATTTTTTGTTAGTCATTATAAAACTACAAAAAACTGAAATTCAGCGCTTTGAAAAACTCATAAATTTTCTCCTCCCTTTGGGAGGGGCTGGGAGTGGGCCTAAAGCTTTTGGCTCAAATTGAACCAACCGCCACCATTCATAGCCTCAATGCCATTGCTTTTGAGGATTCCTGCGGCACTTGCGCTACGCATGCCGCTGGCACAGCAGGCAATTACGGGTTTATTCCATTTTTTTATTTCGCCAATTTTTGAGGAAATATTTTGAAGAGGAATATTTTTAGAGCCTGGAATTGCCCCGCTTTCATATTCACCTTTACTGCGAACATCCACAATAATGGCCCCTCGGCTTTTAAAATCCTGAATTTTCTTTGTCTTGTTTCCGAATAAAAAATCAAATAGTCCCATAAAATATATTTTGTCACCTTGAGGAGCCTGCCCTGAGCGAAGTCGAAGGACAGTCGAAAGGTTTTTTTAGTTAATAACTTCTTTAGTTTTCATTTCTAAAAGTTCCATTCCACCTTCAATTAAATGTGCCACTTTTGGGCGTTGTTTTTTCAAATTTAGTAGGTGTTTCAATACTTCTTGCGAAAAATCTGAATTGTTTTCTGAAACCAACTCATAAATTTCCAGCGGAAGCAACCAATCAGTTGGATGATTTTCTCCCAAAATTTTAAAGATTTGCTGAAGTTTTGTCGTATTAATTTCTTCAGAATTACGAATTTCCCGAACCTTTTTGTAAAGCGAATTCAGTTCAATTTCTTTTTCAGAAAGTTGGGGTCGGATGGTTTCGCTGGTAGCATTGTGCGTTACCAAATCAAAGGAATTATAATCTGCTGCCCCCGCAAAAGCTGAAACTATTTCCTTGCCCACAGCCATGTCAAAATCGCCCATTTCTGGTGAAAACAGTACTTCGTTTTTATACTTTACGGTGCAATCCGTAAACTGGATCAGCATCAATTCACCACGAAGGTTTCGTATTCCGGTAACGTTCAAACCTGCAACCGTTATTCCGCTTTCAAATTCAAATTCAATTGGTTTTCCGTCGTAAAAATTATAGGCTTGCAAATCGCGCGGCCCCATATTTTCAATAGCTAGGTTGATGCCTTTCAATTTTCCCAAAGGCGAACGGAAACCTTTTTTATGCCGAAGTATTCCGTGGCCAATCACTTCTTTTTCACGGTAGGACAGCGCGGTTTCGCCTTCGGTTTCAAAATAAACAACCTCGTTGTCTTCGTTTTTTATCATTCGACTGAAATTACCGCTTATTTGAAGTCCGGTACTGATTTCAATCGTGCCAAGTTGTTTTGACTTTATCAATTTTTTCAATCCACGCCATCCGCCTTTTCGAACAGCCATGGTATTTGCAAATTCTTCCAAAACTTCCTGCAAATAGGCAAAATCTGGCGTAATATAAAGTTGCGGCTGCGGTTTTGTAATGTCAAAATCTTGGTATGCAGCATCAATTGAGTAAGGAATTTTTTTCACTTCATCTTTCATACACCAAACACTTTCACCGATAGAAGAAAGCAATCCTGCTCCATAAATTTTTGGGTTTTCAACCGTACCGACCATCCCGTATTCCACAGTCCACCAATGCAAATTTCGAATCAAAGAAATCTCGGAGGGCTTCACTTTTTTATTTTGAAGTTCTTCCACGCGAGTTTCCGCTGCTTCAATTTTAGCCAAATGATTCTTTTGGGGAGAATCTGCTCCTCCCCCTTCGGGGGAGGCTGGGAGGGGGCTTTCCTTTAAAATGGAGAGCTCGCGAACAGCTTCGTACATATCAATATCGTGTGCGCTGGAAATTGCTTTCGCGCCCACTTCCCCAAAACGACGCAGATATTCCGCATAATCCGGACTGGCAATAATTGGGGCGTGGCCCGCGCCTTCGTGAATAATATCAGGAGCTGGCGTGTATTCTATGTTTTCAAGTTGGCGGATGTCACTAGCAATTACAAGCACTTTATACGCCTGAAATTCCATAAACGCGTTCGGCGGAATAAAGCCGTCAACAGCAACCGCAGCCCAGCCAATTTCCTTTAAAATACGGTTCATCCCGTACATGGAAGGAATTTCATCTATGGAAATACCAGTTTTTTTGAGGCCGCCCAAATAACTTTCGTGGGCAACCTTTGCGAGATAATCCACGTTTTTTCGCATCACATAACGCCAAACCGCTTGATTTATGGGCGTGTATTGCTCATAGTTTTGTGGTTTTATGTACTGTTTTAAATGTGGCGGCAAACGGTCCAACAATTCGTTGGTTTCAATTTTAATTTCCATAGTTCAAAAGTAATTGGTTTTACTTTGAAAACATATTGCTCCATCTCCTTTTTCAGGGGAAGGTGGATTTTTTGCCCTTCGCGAAAAATTCGGAAAGGGTAATTGATACTTGTTTTGTAAATTGCAGCAACAATGAAAACAATCTCCCGAAAAGAAGAAATAATACGAGTTGCTTCCCGTCTTTTTTACGAAAAAGGATACAAAACGGTTTCCATGCGAGACATCGCGACCGCAATGAATATAAAAGCTGCGAGTCTTTACAATCACATTAATGGCAAGCAGGAAATACTTTCGGAAATCATTCTGAAATTGGCAGAAGAGTTTACTGTTGGAATGGAAAAAGTGGTTTCTGAAAACATTTCGGCAATTGAAAAAGTGGAGAAAGTTATTGAAATGCACGTTGATATTACTGTGAATTATTCCGAGGCGCTTGCCGCATTGAACAATGATTGGATGCATTTGGAAGAAGAAGATTTGAAGGCTTTCGTGAAAATGCGGGAAGATTATGAAGAAAATTTTCGAAAAATCATAAAACAAGGCATTGATGCAGGTGAAATAAAAGCTTATCATCCCGAAGTGATTCTGTTTTCAATACTTTCCACATTGCGAACGCTGTATTTGTGGTATCAAAAACGTGGAAAAATAGATGTAAATATTTTGAAAAAAGATATGGTTTCAGTGCTCATTAAAGGAATAAAATAGGATGTCAGTTCGAGCGCAGTCGAGAACTATCACGCGGCGTCTCGACTGCACTCGACGTGACAGAAGTTAATAATTTGCAAGTTAAACTAACAAGCGTTAGTTTTGTTAGCTTAATTCGACAAAAAACAGGTGGAAAAATTTCATAAAATAAAAGTAAAGAACGTTTACAAAGAAACCGACGATTGCTCGGTAATAACCTTTGACGTTCCCGAAGAGTTGGCTGAAGAATTCAACTTTAGGCAAGGGCAGCATTTAACTTTAAAAGCGGACATTAATGGTGAAGATACCCGCCGCTCTTATAGTCTGTGTTCCAGTCCAATTGATAGGCAATGGCAGGTGGCTGTAAAAACAATTCCCGGAGGTAAATTTTCAAGCTTTGTGAATTCAAGATTACAGGCTGGAGATACGTTGGAAATTATGGAACCAAGCGGAATGTTTGGTGTGGAAATTGAACCTGAAAAAGCCAAAAACTATTTGTTTTTCGCCGCCGGAAGCGGGATTACCCCAGTGCTTTCAATGATTAAAACACATTTGGCATTGGAGCCCAAGGCAACTTGTAAGCTGTTTTATGTGAATAGGACGGCGAAATCCATTATCTTTAAAGAAGCTTTGGAGCAATTGCGAAACCAATTTTTTGGCAGATTGGAGATCTATTATTTCCTTACAAAGGAACGCCGCGATATCGAACTTTTCAACGGCCGTTTTGATGATGAAAAGATGCAGGTTTTAACCAAAACCTTTATTGATATTCCTGATACTAGCGAAGTATTTTTGTGCGGTCCAGAAGAAATGGTGAGCTACGTGAGCAACTATTTGGTGGAAGCAGGTTTGCCAAAAGAATTGATTCATTTTGAACTGTTCGTAACTGGCCTTACCGAAGAAGATAAACAACGCGCCGAACGTTTGGCACAGCAAAACGTGGAAGGCGTTGAAGTGACCATTGTGGATGCTGGAAAGGAATTCCAATTCACAATGACTAAGGATTTTGATAATATCCTAGATGCGGCTTTGGCTGCCGGTGCCGATTTACCATTTGCCTGCAAGGGCGGAGTTTGCAGTACATGCAAATGCCAAATTGTGGAAGGCAGCGTAGAGATGAAAATTAATTATGCTTTGGAAGAAAAGGAAGTGGCGCAAAACTATGTATTGAGTTGCCAAGCAGTTCCCACTTCGGAAAAAGTAAAAGTAGATTTTGATGTTTAATCCCCGAAAATGTGGGAATCTCAATATTTTTAGTAGAGAATATAAATTAAGCGATTATGAGTGAAAAGAATATTAAGAACTTAGAAGAAATTTTCGAGGCTCGCATTGCACGCGACGAAAAGATAGAGCCGAAAGATTGGATGCCAGAAAAATACAGGCAAACCCATATCCGGCAGATAAGCCAGCATGCCCATTCCGAAATTATTGGGATGCTCCCTGAAGGAAACTGGATTACCCGTGCGCCTTCATTACGCAGAAAAGCTGCGTTGCTTGCAAAAGTACAAGATGAAGCAGGCCACGGATTGTATTTATATTCAGCTTGCGAAACGTTGGGCATTTCGCGGGATGAGCTATACGAACAGCTTCACAGCGGAAAGGCGAAATATTCTTCAATTTTCAATTATCCAACCATTACGTGGGCCGATATGGGTGCGATTGGTTGGCTGGTTGATGGCGCGGCGATTATCAATCAGGTGCCGCTGTGCAATACTTCTTTCGGTCCATATGCAAGAGCAATGGTTCGCGTTTGTAAGGAGGAAAGTTTTCACCAAAGACAGGGTTTTGAAATTATGTTGACGCTTTGTCGTGGTACCGAGGAACAGAAAGCAATGGCGCAGGATGCACTAAATCGCTGGTGGTGGCCAAGCTTGATGATGTTGGGACCTACGGATGCCGAGTCGGTTCACACAGAGCAATCCATGAAGTGGAAATTGAAACGCAAAAGCAATGACGAACTTCGCCAGCAGTTTATAGATCAAACTGTTCCCCAAGCGGATTTACTGGGAATCACGGTTCCCGATCCAGATCTAAAATGGAACGAGGAAACCGGCCATTATGATTTTGGTGAAATAGATTGGGATGAATTCTGGCAAGTAGTAAAAGGCCATGGCCCCTGTAACAAAGAACGCATGAACGCCCGTGTTAATGCGTGGAATAATGGAGAATGGGTCCGCGATGCCGCAATGGCTTACGCAGAAAAGAATGCAAACAAAAAAGTAGCTAAAGCAAGTTAAAAAATGCCGTAAGACAATAGGACTTAAGACGTAGGACAATTTATTTATAGTCTTACATCCTAAGTCTTAAAGCGAAGCGGTCTTAAGTCCTAATACTAAAATCTAATATCTGATGACTGAAAAGAGAAACTGGCCCCTTTGGGAAATATTTGTCCGCAGTAAAAACGGATTGGAGCACCGCCACTTCGGGAGCCTTCATGCCGCCGATGCAGAAATGGCCTTGGAAAACGCCCGCGATGTTTACACACGCAGAAATGAAGGCGTAAGTATTTGGGTGGTAGAAAGTAAACACATCACCGCTTCAAACCCAGAGCAAAACGGTGAAATGTTTGAGCCAGCACAGGATAAGGTTTATCGTCATCCTACTTTTTACGATTTGCCTGACGAAGTAAAACATATGTGATGTTAATTGTTTGCCACCTTGAGCGCAGTCGAAAGGTTTTTGATGAACGAATTTAAACTTTAAATGAAAAACCAAAATCTCTATAATTACATTCTAACAATAGCCGATAATTCCCTAATACTCGCACAGCGATTGGGTGAATTGTGCGGTCACGGCCCAAGTTTGGAAACAGATATTGCACTGACCAATATTTCCTTGGATTTACTCGGGCAAACTCGCAGTTATTATCAGTATGCCGCCAAAATTTCTGGAGAAGATAAAACCGAAGACGATATCGCGTTCCTAAGAATAGAAAGGGAATATAAAAACTGCTTGCTTGTAGAACAGCCAAATACACATTTTGGTTACGTTATTGGTCGTCAATTTTTATTTGATGTTTATCACTTTATGTTGATGGAAAAACTTCAAAATAGTAAAGATGAAACTTTGACGGCAATCGCAAAAAAAAGCATTAAAGAGGTGAGTTACCACAAACGCTTTTCCAGTGATTGGATAAAACGATTAGGTGATGGGACCGAAGAGAGCAATGTAAAAATGCAGGAAGCAATTGATGATCTATGGCGATATACTGACGAACTTTTCTTAATAACCGAGGCTGAAAAGATTATGGTGAAAGAAGGCATTGGTATTGATGTTTCATCCTTCAAAGAAAAATATTACGAAGAAGTTGCTGAAGTTTTAAAAGATGCAACCCTCAATGTTCCCGAGAACAAATATTTCACCAAAGGTGGAAAAGAAGGGGTTCATACAGAACATATGGGCTATATTTTGGCCGATTTGCAATACATGCAACGCACCTATCCAAATATGACTTGGTGAAGAAATGCCACACTGAGCAGCCTGTCCTGAGCTCAATCGAAGTTTATTCTTAATTTGATTAAAAACTTGTTGACCAAAACCGCAAATATCGAAACACAATTGATCCCAGTTCTGGAAACTGTTTCAGATCCTGAGATTCCTGTGCTTTCTGTTTTGGATTTGGGCGTTATTCGCGAAGCTATTGAAAGGGATGGAATGGTTCAAATAAAACTCACGCCTACGTATTCAGGTTGCCCAGCAATGGATGTGATTGCGGATGATTTAAAAAAAGCCTTTTCAGAAATTGGAAAAAAAGCGGAAGTTGAATTGGTTATTTCCCCAGCTTGGTCCACAGATTGGATTAGCGAAGAAGGATTGAAAAAAATGGAGGAATACGGTATCGCCCGTCCTCTTTCAGAATCGCACGACAAAGACGTTTTGCTCGGTGAAAAAAAGATGGTCAAATGTCCGCAATGCGGAAGCACGAACACACATCTTGTGAGCCAATTTGGTTCCACGGCCTGCAAAGCTTTATTTAAATGTGATGATTGCCAGGAACCGTTTGATTACTTTAAATGTTTAAAATAAAAAATGAAAAGCATAACCACCCAAATAGAAAATAAAGTAGCAACCCTAACACTAAATCGCCCCGAGGTTTTCAATAGCTTCAACCGCGAAATGGCGTTGTTGCTTCAGAATGAATTGGACGAATGTGAAAAAAACCCAGAAGTTCGCGCAATCGTAATCACGGGAAGCGGAAAGGCGTTTTGTGCAGGGCAGGACTTAAAGGAAGTCACTTCCCCAGAATTAAATCCCGGTTTTAAAAAAATTCTTGAGGAACATTACAACCCAATTATTTCACGAATCCGAAAAATTGAAAAACCAATTATTGGAGCAATCAATGGCGTTGCTGCTGGCGCTGGCGCGAATATAGCTTTGGCTTGCGATGTGGTTGTTGCTTCGGAAAACGCAAGTTTTATTCAGGCTTTTAGTAAAATAGGACTGGTTCCCGATAGTGCCGGAACTTTCTTTTTGCCACGATTGATTGGTTTTCAAAAAGCTTCGGCATTGATGATGCTCGGAGATAAAGTTTCTGCAACAGAAGCCGAAAAATTGGGGATGGTTTATAAAGTTGTTCCTTCAGAAAATTTTATGGAAGAGGTAAATAATATCTCCTCCATTTTGGCGAATATGCCCACAAAAGCATTGGGTTTGACAAAACGTTTGCTTAATAATTCAATGCAGAATTCTTTGGAAGAACAATTAAACTTGGAAAGCAAACTTCAAATAGAATCTGCCCAAAGTGAAGATTATGCCGAAGGCGTTGATGCGTTTGTGAACAAAAGAAAACCGAATTTTAAAGGAAGATGATTTGTGATTGCACATTGCGGATTGGTGATTTTTGAAGTGACTAAAATTTTATAAATATCCAAATTATGAAACCAAACCAACTTGAGGAACGACTGATTCAGTTTGCGATTGATGCAATATTGGTTTGCAAAACTGTTGATAATTCATTTGCTTCTGAACATTTGGCAAAACAATTAATTCGATCTGCAACATCGGTAGCTCTAAATTACGCTGAGGCACAGAGTGGAGAATCTACAAGGGATTTTCTTCATAAATTGAAAATATGTTTGAAAGAATTAAGGTAATGTATGGTTAATATGCGAATCCAAAAAGGTGCCTCACTGATTAAAGACATTAATAAACTCGATGTTTTATTAAAAGAAAATAATGAATTAATATCCATCTTTGTGGCAAGTATTAAAACGGCTTCTTCTAAATTAAAATAACAATAATGACTCTTCAACAATCAAAAATCAAAAACCAACAATCTTCAATAAACGTTGGAATAATCGGCGGAGGAACGATGGGGAGCGGTATTGCACAAGTGGCAGCCACGGCCGGATGCTCGGTAAAATTATACGATACAAAAACGGAAGCCTTGGAAAAAGCCAAAGCAGATTTGGAAAAAATAATGGATCGTTTGGTTGAAAAAGGGAAAATCAATTCCGAAGAAAAACAGCGCATCCAAAACAATATAAAATATGTCAATTCCCTAAAGGAATTGAAGGACTCAAATTTGACAATTGAAGCGATTGTTGAAAACCTGGACATCAAAAAGAATGTGTTTTCAACGCTTGAAAAATTTGTGAGCGATGACTGTATTATTGCCTCAAATACTTCTTCCTTATCAATAGCTTCGATTGCTTCGTCCCTTCAAAAACCGGAGCGCTGCATCGGGATTCACTTTTTTAATCCCGCACCATTGATGAAATTGGTTGAAGTTATTCCTTCAATCCAAACTTCCGAAGAGACATTAAAAATTTCAGTAGAAACCATTAAAAACTGGGGAAAGACCGTTGCTGTTGCCAAAGACACACCGGGATTTATTGTTAATCGTGTTGCACGTCCGTTTTACGGCGAAGCCCTTCGTATTTATGAAGAAGGTATGGCCTCTTTTTCTGAAATAGATTCCGCGATGAAAGAAATCGGTGGTTTTAGAATGGGCCCTTTTGAACTGATGGATTTTATTGGAAATGATGTGAATTACACCGTAACCGAAACCGTTTTCGAAGCTTTTTATTACGACCCACGCTACAAACCTTCCTTCACCCAAAAGCGTTTTGCCGAAGCAGGTTATTTGGGAAGAAAAAGCGGAAAAGGTTATTATGATTATTCTGAGAAAGGTGAAATGTCAGTTCGAGCGCAATCGAGAACGAATTTCAAAGAAAATTTTTCTAATGAAACTATTTTTGAAAGAATACTCGTAATGTTAATAAATGAAGCCGCCGATGCGCTTTTTTGGAACATCGCTTCCGCAGAAGATATAGACAACGCAATGACCAAAGGAGTGAATTACCCAAAAGGATTATTGGCTTGGGCAGATGAAAAAGGAATTGATTGGTGTGTTGCCAAAATGGACGAACTTTACGATAAATATCATGAGGACAGGTATCGTTGTTCGCCGCTGTTAAGAAAAATGAATAGTGAAAACAAAACCTTCTTTTAAATGCTTGAAGCAGAAAAAATACCAATAAAGATGCTAAGTCAAGACGCTTTCAGTTCTTGGCTTGGTATTGAAATATTGGAAGTGGAAAAAGGGAGATGTAAAGTTGCTATGACCGTCCGTAAAGAAATGCTGAATAGCATGGACAAGGCGCACGGTGGTATTAGTTATAGTTTGGCAGATACCGCATTTGGCTTTTGTGCAAATACGCATGGAAAATATGCGGTTTCTATTGAAACTTCAATCAACCATATTGAAGCTTTAAACGAAGGCGATTATTTAACGGCAGAATCCGTAATTGAAAAAGTAAATAATAAACTCGGTTTTAACATAGTTGAAGTAAAGCGCGGGGATGAATTGGTAGCGCTTTTCAAAGGCGTCGTTTATAGAACTAGCAAAGATTGGGAATAAATGTAAAAATCTATCAAAAACTAACGAATACATAGAAATTATGAAATGGCAAGGAAGAAGACAAAGCGGTAACTTAGACGACCGTCGCGGAATGAGCAAAGGCAAGTTGGCTGCTGGTGGCGGAATAGTAGTAACTTTAATTGTGCTTGGATTACAGTTTTTTGGAGGTGAAACCGGAAAACAACTTGCGCCTATCGTGGAACAAATAGGAAACAGCCAAACTGTTCAGCAAACTGAGCAGCGGGAACTTACCGCCCAAGAAAAGGAAATGGGAAACTTTATGGCTACAGTTTTGGCCGACACCGAAGATGTTTGGAACCAAATTTTTAGCCAAAACAATATTGGGGATTACAAAGAACCCAAAATGGTTTTGTTTACCGATCGTGTAAGTACTGCCTGTGGAAATGCAAGCTCAGCTTCGGGTCCGTTTTATTGTCCTGCCGACCAACAGGTATATATGGACTTGGCGTTTTTTGATGAATTAAAAACCCGTTTTGGAGCCAAAGGAGGTGATTTCGCAATTGCTTATGTAACAGCCCACGAAATAGGCCATCACGTACAGACGCTGCTTGGAACTAACCAAAAAGTGAGTCAATTACAACGACAAACCAATAAAACCGAAGCCAACAAACTTTCAGTTGCGCTGGAGCTTCAAGCAGATTTTTATGCAGGACTTTGGGCACATTACAATCAGGAATATTTAGAAGAAGGTGACATTCAAGAGGCTTTAAGCGCAGCAAATGCAGTAGGTGATGACGCTATCCAAAAAAGATCACAAGGAGATGTGCAACCCGATAGTTTCACTCATGGAAGCTCTGAACAACGTATGAAATGGTTTATGAAAGGCTATAAAACCGGAGATATAAACCAAGGAGATACCTTTTCAGAAATTTTAAATTAAAAGAATGAAAGAAGCATATATAATTGACGGAATAAGAACACCAATCGGTAGTTATCAAGGAACGCTGAGCGCTGTAAGAACAGATGATTTGGCGGCATTGGTAATTGACGAAATTGTAAAAAGAAACCCAAATATTCCGAAGGAAGCTTACGATGATGTAATTTTGGGTTGTGCAAACCAAGCGGGCGAAGACAATAGAAACGTTGCCCGTATGGCTTCACTTTTGGCAGGTTTGCCGGTAACCGTTCCCGGCGAAACTGTAAACAGACTTTGTAGCAGCGGACTTTCGGCAATCATCCATGCCAATCGGGCGATTAAAGCTGGTGATGGTGATCTGTTTATTTCGGGCGGGGTTGAAAATATGACACGAGGACCATACGTGGTTGCAAAACCATCCTCTGCTTATGGGACAGATGCCAAAATGTGTGATTCCAGTTTTGGTTGGCGCTTCGTAAACCCAAAAATGGCCGAAATGTACGGCACCGATGGAATGGGAAATACGGCCGAAAATTTGGTTGACAAACATAACATTAACAGGGAAGATCAAGATGCGTTTGCATATCATTCGCAGATGAAAGCCACAAAAGCGCAAGAGAACGGACGATTGGCAAAAGAAATTGTTCCCGTGGAAATTCCGCAGCGAAAAAAAGACTTGATTATATTTAAAGATGATGAATTCATCCGTCCCGAAACCACAAAAGAAGTTTTGGCGAAATTGCGTCCCGCTTTCAAAAAAGATGGAAGTGTTACGGCGGGAAATTCCTCTGGTTTGAATGATGGTGCAGCCGCAACCATTATCGCTTCCGAAGAGGCTGTGAAAAAATACAATTTAAAACCAATTGCAAGAATTGTAAGTTCCGCTGTTGTTGGTGTTGAACCGCGGATTATGGGTATTGGCCCTGTGGAAGCTTCCAACAAAGCTTTGGAAAAAGCAGGTTTGACGATGGAAGATATGGACGTGATTGAATTAAACGAAGCTTTTGCTTCACAAGCCTTGGCGTGCATCCGCGAATGGGGATTAAAGGATGATGACCCGCGCATCAACCCAAACGGTGGTTCTATCGCAATAGGTCATCCACTTGGAGTTACTGGCGCAAGAATCGCATATTCCGCTGCTTTGGAACTTCAGCTTCAAAACAAAAGATATGCGTTGATCACAATGTGTGTGGGCGTTGGGCAAGGTTATGCGGCGATTATTGAGCGAGTTTAAAAATGATTGCCATTCTACTTTAATGTGGAATACTAAAAATTTTAAAAATGAAAAAACTACATAATTACATAACAGGACAATGGCTTGAAGGAAATGGTGCAGGCGTGCCGATGCACGATGCCATAACTGGTGAAGTCATTGCGCTTTCTGATACCGAAGGACTTGATTTTGCTGAGATTCTTCAATATGGAAGAACAAAAGGCGGTGAGGTTCTTCGGAAAATGACTTTTCAAGAACGTGGCAATATGTTAAAATCCTTAGCGCTGCATTTAGTAAAAAAGAAAGCTGATTTTTATGAAATAAGCTATCGAACCGGCGCAACAAAAGCTGACAGTTGGATAGATATTGAGGGTGGCTTCGGAAACTTATTTGCCAATGCTTCTCTTCGGAAATTATTTCCAAACCAGTCCTATCATGTTGAAGGAGATCCAATAGACTTATCTCGTGGCGGACGTTTTATGGCGCACCACATTATGGTTCCAAAACGCGGCGTTGCAATTCATATAAACGCTTTCAATTTCCCAGTTTGGGGAATGTTGGAAAAGTGTGCGGTAAACTGGATGGCGGGCGTTCCAGCAGTAGTAAAACCTGCAACAAACACTTCGTTTTTAACTGAAGCCGTTGTCCGTGAAATTATCGCTTCCAAAATTTTGCCCGAAGGCGCATTGCAATTGATTACAGGTTCTGCCAGAACTATTCTCGATAGCGTGGAATCACAGGATGTGGTTACGTTTACAGGTTCTGCAACTACAGGACGAATGCTGAAAGCACACAAAAGAATTATAGAGGAAGCCGTTCCATTTACGATGGAAGCCGATAGTTTAAATGCTTCCGTTTTGGGAGAAGATGCTGTTCCGGGAACACTTGAATTCGATCTTTTTATAAAAGAAGTCCGAAATGAAATGACGGTAAAATGTGGCCAAAAATGTACCGCAATTCGCCGTGTGATTGTTCCTGAAAATTTAGTTGAAGATGTACAAATTGCCCTTGGAAATGCACTTTCAAAAGTAACCATCGGTGATCCCCGTTTGAAAGAAGTGCGAATGGGCTCTTTAGTGAGTTTAGATCAGGTTAAGGAAGTTAGGGAGCGCGTTCAAGAATTATCCAAAACCGCAAGTATTGTTTACGGTGATTTGGACAAAATAGATGTCATTGGCGCCGATGCTAAAAAAGGTGCTTTTTTGGCTCCAATTTTACTTCGTGAAGATAATCCTTTTAAAAATTTGGCAGTTCACGGAACCGAAGCATTCGGTCCAGTGAGCACTATTATGCCTTATAAGAATTTGGATGAAGCAATTGAATTGGCTAAAATGGGGAAAGGTTCTTTGGTTTCTTCTATCGCAACAAATGACGATAAAATTGCAAAAGATTATGTAATTAACGCCGCTTCCCATCACGGGCGGATTTTAGTATTGAATCGCGAAAGCGCAAAGGAAAGTACGGGTCACGGTTCGCCCTTACCAAGTTTAGTACACGGAGGTCCGGGACGTGCTGGTGGAGGTGAAGAAATGGGTGGAATGCGTGGAATAAAACATTACTTGCAACGCACGGCTATTCAAGGTTCGCCAACCACTTTAACGGAAATCACAGGAATTTATCAAGCAAACGCAAAGTATAAGGAAGCTGAACAACATCCGTTTAAATATCATTGGGAGGACATCGAGCCCGGAATGTCACTGAAAACCAACAACCGTACTCTTACGGATACTGATATTATCAATTTCGCCAATCTTACTTGGGATCATTTTTATGCGCATACAGATATTACTTCGCTTGACGGCAGTATTTTTGAAAAGCGAACCGCCCACGGTTACTTTATTATTTCGGCGGCGGCAGGATTGTTTGTTTATCCAAACAAAGGTCCGGTTGCAGCAAATTACGGTTTGGAAGACTGTCGATTTTTACGTCCGTTATATCACAATGACACCATTTATGTGCGATTGACGTGTAAACAAAAAGTTGATAGAGACGTCGCTTCCGCAGAACATCCCAGCGGAATTGTAAAGTGGTTTGTTGAGGTTTTTGATACCGAAGATGAATTGGTAGCCGTTGCAACAATTCTTACGATGGTTCAAAAGAAACAGGAAACTTTTGTTGAAATGACTGATGAAAAAATTCAGAAATTTTTAAATAAACTAACCGAAGACACTAAGCCAAAGTGGGGCATCATGACGCCACAGCATATGTTGGAACATTTGGAATATACCTATAAAATTGCATCGGGAAAAATTCAGGATTTTGAAGTTGCAACGCCCGAAAAGATTTTGCAAAAAGTACACGCCAGCCTTTATAATTATGACAAATTTCCACGGAATACAAATTTCCCCCAATTGGAAAAAGACAAACTTGAAGATTTAAAACACTCCGATTTAGCAACGGCTAAGGAAAAATTTCTCGAGGAAAGGGATGCTTATAAAAATTATTTCAAAGAAAATCCTGACGCTAAATTGAACAATCTTGTTTTTGGTGAAATGAATCGTTATGAATGGTATTTGTTGGAACGAAAACATTTGAACCACCATTTTGAGCAATTCGGACTAATTTAAATTTAAAAAATTTTGGAACAACCCTACGTAAATAATAAAATAGAAAACGGAATCGCGACAATCGAATTTTTTCACCCTGCGCACAATAGCCTGCCGGGAGATTTGTTGGCAAAACTCGCAAATACAATCACAGATACTGGAAAAAATTCAGAAGTAAAAGTAATTATTCTAAAAAGCGGCGGCGACAGAACTTTTTGTGCGGGTGCAAGTTTTAACGAATTGATAAACATAAACGACCCAGAAACGGGAAAGGTTTTTTTCAGCGGGTTTGCAAACGTTATAAACGCGATGCGCAAATGCCCAAAATTCATCATCGGTAGAATTCAGGGGAAAACCGTGGGCGGTGGCGTAGGCGTAGCTTCGGCGACAGATTATTGTATGGCTACAAAATTTGCGGCAATAAAATTGAGCGAGTTGAATGTGGGAATTGGTCCCTTTGTAGTTGGCCCCGCCGTGGAAAGAAAACTTGGCCTGAGCGCGATGAGCCAAATTGCAATTGATGCCAATACTTTTTACGAAGCTGAATGGGCACGCCAAAAAGGATTGTACAATCAGGTTTATGATTCGGTGGAAGAGTTGGACGAAGCCGTTCAAAAATTCGCTGAAAATCTTTGTAATTACAATCCAGAAGCAATGAAAGAGATGAAAAAAGTATTTTGGAGCGGCACGGAAGATTGGGATGAATTGCTTGCTGAAAGGGCTGTCATTTCTGGAAGATTGGTTTTGAGTGATTTTACAAAAGAAACGTTGAAACGATTTGAATAAAATATGATTTATTCTTTCAAAGGCCATATTCCAGTAATCCACGAAAGCAGTTTCGTCCATCCATTGGCAGCCGTTACTGGCAATGTAATTATTGGGAAAAACTGCTACATAGGTCCAGGAGCGGCAATTCGTGGTGATTGGGGTGAGATTATTTTGGAAGATGGCGTAAATGTGCAGGAAAATTGTACTGTTCATATGTTTCCTGGGAAAAGTATTGTTTTGAAGGAAAGTGCACATGTGGGTCACGGAGCAATAATTCACGGTGCCAATTTGGGAAGAAATTGTTTGATCGGAATGAACAGCGTAATAATGGATGATGCCGAAATTGGCGATGAATGTATCGTTGGCGCAATGAGTTTTGTGAAGGCTGAGGAAAAATTCCCAAAGCGGAAATTGATTGTCGGCAACCCTGCAAAAGCCATTAAGGATATTTCGGATGAAATGATTGTGTGGAAAACTGCGGGAACCCGATTGTACCAACAATTGCCAACGGATTGCCACGAAAGCTTACGAGAAGTGGAGCCTTTGCGGGAAATTCCCAAAGACAGGCCAAAACAGGAAGATTTTTATAAAACGCTTTCTGAAATAAAAAGAAATGTTTTCCCCTTTGAAGGGGGTTAGGGGGATGTTTCCTCTGAATATTTTAAATAAACTATGAATAAAACTGAATTCAAAATGCCCAAAATGGGTGAAAGCATTACCGAAGGAACGATTATCAATTGGCTGGTAAACGAAGACGATTCTTTTGAAGAAGGCGATATTTTATTGGAAGTTGCAACCGATAAAGTGGACAACGAAGTTCCTGCGCCAGCTTCCGGGAAAATGCTGGAACATAAATTTAAAGCTCAAGATATTGTTCCTGTGGGGGAAGTGATTGCTATTTTGGAACTTTCAGTTGAACAAGGAGTTTCAAAATCTTCAAAAGATGTTTCTCAAAAAAGTGTAACTAAAAGTCAAACTACCGAAAAATCTAAAGCGCAAAAGCAAGTCTCAAAACCTGCTTCTTTTAAAGTAAACGAAAACGTTTTTATTTCACCTTTGGTTGATGCTATGGCTCGTAAAAACCACATCAGTTATGAAGAGTTGGCCAGAATTTCAGGGACTGGAAAGGATGGTCGATTGCGAAAAAGTGATGTTATAAATTATTTGGAGAATGGACGTCCGTTTCAGTTTGTACAACCCGTTTCGGTATCTCCTGGATTTCAAATTCCCGATTTGAAATTCGACAAAGGCAAAGGCAAAATCGTCCAAATGGACCGGATGCGCCAGATGATTGCAGACCATATGGTTTTCAGTAAGCACACTTCGCCTCACGTAACTGCATACGTAGAGGCAGATTTGACCGAAATGGTTACTTGGCGAACTAAAAATAAAGAAGCTTTTCAAAAAAAACACAACGAAAAACTCACGTTCACGCCATTATTTATTGAGTGTGTGGCAAAGGCAATTAAAGATTTCCCGATGATCAATTCTTCACTTGACGGAAAAAATATTATTGTAAAAGAAGATATAAATATTGGGATGGCTACCGCACTTCCTTCAGGAAATTTGATTGTTCCTGTTGTAAGAAATGCCGATAAAAAAGATTTAAAAGAATTGGCTAAAGCCACTGGAGAATTGGCTGGAAAATCTCGCGACAATAAATTAAAAAGCGATGACACCTCAGGAAGCACCTTTACTATAAGCAACGTAGGTACTTTTGGAAGTTTGATGGGAACGCCAATAATCAACCAACCCGAAGCCGCAATTTTAGCTACAGGCATCATTAAAAAACGCGCTGAAGTAATGGAGCGTGAAAGTGGCGATACTATCGAAATTAGACAGATGATGTATCTTTCCCTTTCCTTTGACCATCGAATTGTGGATGGGTATTTGGCAGGTTCGTTCTTACGAAGAATTGCGGATTATATGGAGAAATTTGATACCAATAGAAAAATTTAACAATTATCTGGTCGAGCTTAGGCGAGACCTTCTTAAGTATAGATAAGTGAATATTTCAAAAGACATATTAAAAAAAGCCTTCAAAAATCTCGTTACCGCAAAGGCTATGACTGAGATTTATGAAGAAAATTTTAAAACCGTTTCAAAATACGTGCATGCCACTTCGCGCGGGCATGAAGTAATACAGATAGCTGTTGGGATGCAACTTTTGCCTCAGGATTACGCATTTCCCTATTATCGCGACGACTCGATGTTATTGTCTATCGGGATGAAACCGTATGAGCTGATGCTCCAGGTTTTGGCAAAAAAAGACGACCCATTTTCGGGCGGAAGAACGTATTACAGCCATCCAAGTTTGAAGGATGCCGACAAGCCAAAAATCCCGCACCAAAGTTCAGCCACGGGAATGCAGGCCATTCCAGCTACAGGTGTTGCAATGGGGTTTTGGTATAAGGAATCGTTTAAGGCAGAATTTAAAAATGAAACTTCTGAATCTCCAATTGTAGTTTGCAGTTTGGGGGATGCTTCCGTAACCGAAGGTGAAATTGCCGAAGCCTTTCAAATGGCAGCTTTAAAACAGTTGCCAATTCTATATTTGGTGCAGGATAATGGTTGGGACATTTCGGCAAATGCGGCGGAAACCCGCGCGCAAAATGCTTTTGAATACGCTGCAGGTTTTCACGGTTTGGAAGCGGTTTCAATAGACGGAACCGATTTTGAGGAAAGTTATACTACAATTCAAAATGTAATTTCAAAAATTAGAAAGGAAAGAAGACCGTTTTTGGTTCATGCAAAAGTTCCGCTTTTAAATCATCACACTTCTGGGGTTCGGATGGAATTTTACCGCGATGATCTTGATGAAGCCAGAAGTCGCGATCCTTATCCAAAGTTGAAGAAATTGCTTTTGGAAAATGATTTTTTAGAAAAAGATCTTTCGGAAATTAAAAGTATTACAAAAAAGGAAGTTGCGGAAAGTCTAGAAAATGCCTTAAAAGCAGAAGATCCAAAGCCTGAAGATCTTTTTACGCACGATTTTGCACCAACTGAAATTACCGAAGAAAAAGGCGAAAGAAGTCCGAAAGGGGGCGAAAAAGTTGTGATGGTAGATTGCGCGCTTTTCGCAATTGAGGAGTTGATGGCTAAACATCCCGAATGTTTATTGTACGGGCAAGATGTTGGCGGACGTTTGGGCGGCGTTTTCCGCGAAGCGGCAACTTTGGCTCAAAAATTTGGAGACAATCGCGTTTTTAATACGCCAATTCAAGAAGCATTTATTGTAGGAAGTACCGTTGGTATGAGCGCTGTTGGTTTAAAGCCAATCGTTGAGGTTCAATTTGCAGATTATATTTGGCCCGGACTTAACCAACTTTTTACCGAAGTTTCCCGAAGCTGTTATCTTTCAAACGGAAAATGGCCGGTTTCAATGATTTTACGTGTGCCGATTGGCGCATATGGCAGCGGTGGGCCGTACCATTCCTCTTCCGTGGAAAGTGTGGTTACAAATATTCGCGGGTTGAAAATTGCGTATCCGAGCAACGGAGCCGATTTGAAAGGATTGCTGAAAGCTGCCTATTACGATCCAAATCCGGTTGTGATCTTTGAGCATAAAGGTCTGTATTGGAGCAAAGTTAAAGGCACAAAAGGCGCAACTTCATTAATGCCTTCGGAAGATTATATTTTGCCGTTCGGAAAAGCTTGGGTATTACAGGAAATCTGGAAACAGGAGGAAGAAGAAACACTTTCCATCATTACTTATGGAATGGGTGTGCATTGGGCGATGAACGCTTCCGAAGAACTTGGAATGCAGGATAAAATTGAAATTGTGGATTTACGAACCCTTCATCCTTTGGATTATGAAACAGTTTTCAAAAGCGTAAAAAAATGCGGAAAATGTTTAATTGTAACAGAAGAGCCTTCTGAAAACGGTTTCAGCAGAGGGCTTCAGGGAAAGATTCAAGAGGAATGTTTTCAGCAATTGGATGCACCGGTGATGTTGATTGGTTCTGAAAATATGCCCGCGATTCCTTTGAATTCAGTATTGGAAGAAACCATGATTCCTTCCACGGAAAAAGTAAAGAAGAAGATTTTGGAAATTTTAAATTACTGATTAAACATTAAACTAATTTTAACCTCTAACTTTTGATAAGCCTTCCTCTTTTTGGGAAGGTTTTTTTTATTCCTTACTCTCTATCTTTATTATCCTCGTGAAAAACAAGCGGATGGTCTTTTTCCTCCAATCCCACAATTTTAATCATATTTATAACTGTGTTATAAAGCATCAATATTACAGAAACCATACCGCCGCTGAGCAATGAAGAAAGGAAAAGCGTGGCCCAATAAATATTGGAATACCAGGTAGTAGGCAATTCTTCAGATTCGGTGATGGGAATGTTGAATATTTGAAAAAGGATAATCGCTATTACAAATAGGATAGTATCCAATTTAGCAATTGCCATTACTTGGGTATAATGTTCTTTTTTCAATTTTGATTTGGATCCAGAGCTTATTCCCAAAAGGGTTAGCAAAAGCGCCAAAATAGTTGCAGAAGCTAGCACAATGGTATTGCAGAGCATGTTGATTCCGGGCAGGGATGAAGTTATCAATTTTTTTGCCTCATAGCCTGAAATATTTCCCAAAAGGAAAACACCCGCTCCTGTAATAATAGCGGCAATTAAACCCCCATACAATGATCGCTGGTTATATTTTGAAAGTTTTATCATTTCTTTTAGCAGGTATTGTTTTTCATTCGTTGAATTACATCATTGGTTTGCTTCAGCAAAGATTAAAGTAAACTGAATTTATTTTTTAATAATAAAAACTTTTTTATTGAATTATAAATTTTAAACTTTTTTTGGAAGTGAGCTCCAAAAATTATTTATAAAGATAAAAAAAAGGCTTTTATACATTTTGCATAAAAGCCTTCTTTAAATTAGTTCTTGAGCGTTCCTGGCGGATATTCCGCTAAAATTTTCATCACAATTTCACGAATACGTTCTTCCTTTTTTTCCATATTGCTCGTTACTAAATCTGCGCTACCCATTCCTTGCCAAACTAAATTATTTGTTTTGGCGTCAATCAAATCGATATAAAGGGTACCTTCGGTTGAGCGAGAAACATTGCTTCCGCCATAATAACCTCCATAATACCAAGGGCTCCAACCCCAACCCATACCAAAATTGTTGTTGTAAACGTCAATGCGTTCACGCTCTTTGGTGAAAATGCTAACGAGTAAATCTGGAGTTTCAGATTTTGACATTCCTTTTACGGTAAGATTTTCTTCAATGGCTCGAAGAATACGTTTTTTGTCGAGGTCGCTGATCTCGGCTTTGTCAATCCCTGGTTTAAAAAAGGCGAAGGAATTGTACTGATTAAAATTTGCTTCTTTGTCGAAATCCGTTGCCACACGAACGGTGGCGCAGGAAGCGAAAACAAAAAGAAACAACAGCGGTAAAAATTTAAGTGCTTTCATCTTTTTCTTTTTTTTAGCCACGAATGCACGAATATTTTTAATTAGTGAATTCGTGGTCGGTTTTTTTTAGGTGAATAATTTATCGTCAACAAAATTGGGAAGCGTAACCTTTAATTTCGGATTGTTTTCCATCGCGCGTTTTATTGCGAAAACAGCTTCGTCATTTCGTGCCCAACTGCGTCTTGCTATTCCGTTATTCACATCCCAGAAAAGCATATTTTCTAAACGTCGTTGCGCATCTTCACTACCATCAAGAACCATTCCGAAACCGCCGTTTATCACTTCTCCCCAGCCTACGCCACCACCGTTGTGGATGCTTACCCATGTTGCGCCGCGAAAGCTATCGCCAATTACGTTTTGGATTGCCATATCAGCCGTAAATCTGCTGCCATCATAAATATTTGAAGTTTCGCGATATGGCGAATCCGTTCCTGAAACATCGTGATGGTCGCGACCTAAAACAACTGGCCCAATTTTCCCTTCGGAAATAGCTTTGTTAAATGCGGAAGCAATCTGCACACGCCCGTCAGAATCTGCATAAAGAATACGTGCCTGTGAACCAACAACCAATTTATTTTCCTGCGCCCCTTTTATCCAAGTAATGTTATCCTGCATTTGCTGCTGAATTTCTTTTGGCGAATTTTTCATCAGTTCTTCCAAAACTTCACAGGCTATTTCATCGGTTTTTTGAAGATCTTCCGGTTTGCCCGAAGCACAAACCCAGCGGAAAGGTCCAAAACCATAATCAAAGCACATTGGGCCCATAATATCTTGGACATAGGATGGATATTTGAATTCTTTGCCTTTTTCTTCGGAAAGAACATCAGCGCCAGCACGTGAAGCTTCCAAAAGGAAAGCATTTCCGTAGTCGAAGAAATAAGTGCCTTTTGCAGTGTGTTTGTTTATTGCCTCAACTTGGCGGCGCAAACTTTTTTGTACTTCCTTTTTAAATTGATCTGGATTGTTTGCCATCATTTCATTGGCTTCCTCATACGTTAACCCAACAGGATAATAACCACCAGCCCACGGATTGTGAAGTGAGGTTTGGTCGCTTCCGAGGTCGATGTGGATATTTTCCTCCGCAAATTTTTCCCACACTTCAACGATATTTCCATCGTAAGCGATTGAAACGGTTTCTTTATTTGAAGTTGCCTCTTTCACACGTTTTGAAAGTTTTTCCAAATCTGAAATAACTTCATCCACCCAGCCTTGGCTGTGTCTGGTTTCAGTAGCTTTTTTATTCACTTCGGCGCAGACCGTTACGCAACCTGCAATATTTCCAGCTTTAGGTTGTGCGCCGCTCATTCCACCAAGCCCGGATGTTACAAAAAGACCGCCTTTTGTTTCTTTTTTAATTTTTCTGAAACCATTCAAAACCGTAATTGTGGTTCCGTGAACAATACCCTGTGGGCCAATGTACATATAGCTCCCCGCCGTCATTTGGCCGTATTGCGTTACGCCCAAAGCATTGAATTTTTCCCAATTGTCCGGTTTGGAGTAATTCGGAATCATCATTCCATTGGTAACAACAACGCGCGGCGCGTCTTTGTGTGAAGGAAACAACCCTAACGGATGACCGGAATACACAACTAATGTCTGTTCATCGGTCATTTCCGAAAGGTATTTCATCACCAAAAGATACTGCGCCCAATTTTGAAAAACGGCACCATTTCCACCATACGTAATCAATTCGTGTGGATGTTGGGCAACAGCATAATCCAAGTTGTTTTGGATCATCAGCATAATTGCTTTTGCCTGTTCACATTCTCCGGGATATTCTTCAATAGGCCGTGCGTAAATTTTATAATCTGGTCGGAAGCGGTACATATAAATCCGTCCATATTTTTCCAATTCCTCGCGAAATTCGGGTAGGAGCGTGGCGTGATTTTTTGGCTCAAAATAGCGAAGCGCATTGCGAAGCGCAAGTTCTTTTTCTTCTTTTGAAAGAATGTCTTTTCGCTTTGGCGCATGGTTTATAGATGTATCGTAAGATTTCCTTTCGGGTAAAAAGGAAGGGATTCCTTGTTGTATTTGTTCTTTAAAAGTCATTTTTTAAATATGTTTTATTGATGCTTTCCGGTTTTCTTGTCGAATCCGTAGGGACAATGCCTGCAACCACTTTCACAGCAATATCCGCGTTTTAAGTGGTATTGTTCCGTAAAACATTTGTAGCCTTCGGGTGTGAGGTAAAAATCACCTTCTTCGAGCTCTATTTTTTTCTTTGGGAAAAGCATTTCACAAAAGTAAGGATTTCGAGGCTGAAAGTTTTAAAATTGAACCAAATCCGATGTTTCGGGATTTAAGCGTTAAATTTGCAATATCAATTCCAAAGAAATGACAAAACACAAAGCTGGATTCGTAAATATTATTGGAAACCCAAACGTGGGCAAAAGCACGCTGATGAACGCTTTTGTGGGCGAGCGGCTTTCTATAATCACTTCCAAAGCGCAAACCACCCGCCACCGCATTTTGGGAATTGTGAACGGCGATGATTTTCAAGTGCTTTTGAGTGATACACCCGGAATCATAAAACCTGCGTACCAACTGCAGGAAAGTATGATGGATTTTGTGAAATCAGCTTTTGAGGATGCCGATATTCTGCTGTATCTGGTTGAATTGGGCGAAAAGGAATTGAAGGATGAAGCGTTTTTCAATAAAATAACAAATTCAAAAATCCCTGTTTTACTACTTATAAATAAAATTGACAAGGGCAATGAGGAATTACTTTCCGAAGCTTTAAAAATGTGGCAGGAAAAAGTTCCGAACGCTGAAATTTTTGCAATATCGGCGCTACAGAATTTTGGTGTTCCTGAGGTTTTCAATAGAATAATTGAATTGCTCCCCGAATCGCCTCCGTTTTATCCCAAAGACCAATTGACCGATAAACCCGAACGGTTTTTCGTAAACGAAGCCATTCGCGAAAAAATATTGATGCACTACAAAAAGGAGATTCCCTATTCCGTAGAAATTGATACGGAGGAATTTTTTGAGGACGAAACCATCATCCGCATCCGCAGTGTAATAATGGTGGAACGCGAAACCCAAAAAGGAATCATTATCGGTCACAAAGGTTCTGCATTAAAACGTGTTGGTGTTGAAGCTCGAAAGGATTTAGAAAAATTCTTTGGAAAACAAATCCATCTCGAACTTTATGTGAAGGTGAACAAAGACTGGCGAAGTAATGAAAAGCAACTTCGTAGATTTGGATACAATCAAAAGTAAAACTCCAAAAGTAAAATCACAAATCCCAAAGCACAAATCGTAATTCACTAAAGAATAATTTTTGGAATTTGGGATTTGTGATTTGGAATTTTACCCGATGGTTTCTGTCATAAACCCGTAGAGTTCCCGCATTCCGGGTTTTCCTTTTTTCTTGCCCATCACGCCTGCAAAATACAGTAGGATCCACGCCAAAACCAAAACTATTGCAATCCCGACTTGAAGCGTTATCGGGTTTTCCATATTGTAGTTTGAATACAGCCAAGTTGCATTTACCATAAAAAGAATGCCTACCGCAACGTGCAGAAACATAAACATGGTCCAAACTGTTGGGTTTGGTCCAAAAAATCCGTGCAGACTACACGAATTTTCATCTTTTTCAGAAATTTCCAAATGCAATTGCGGCGACCAAAAATGCTGTTCCTTATTTGGAAGTTTTATAAAAATGTGATCGTCCACACAGGAAACTATAAATTTATTTTGGTTTTTTTTTGTTTCCGAAAATTTTGCAAGCAATTGTGAAGAAGGTTGTTCAAGTTCCATTTGGAAACGAGGTCGCAAAACTATTTCATTAGAAAGCATTCTTTATTATTTATTTTTAAAGCCGTTAAAATAATATTTTTTCTGCCAACTAAAAGCTATTTTTGCACCCTAAATTTAAGATTATGAGCATTGTTGCCGTAGTAGGAAGACCGAATGTAGGAAAATCCACTTTTTTCAACAGATTGATTCAGCGTAGAGAAGCCATTGTAGATGCGGTGAGCGGCGTTACGCGTGACCGTCACTACGGAAAAAGCGATTGGAACGGGAAAGATTTTTCGTTGATTGACACTGGAGGATATGTAAAGGGCAGCGATGATATTTTTGAAGCCGAAATTGACAAACAAGTTGAATTGGCAATTGACGAAGCCGATGCGATTATCTTTATGGTTGACGTGGAAAGCGGCGTTACCGGAATGGATCAAGAGGTTGCAAAACTACTCCGCCGTTCAAAAAAGCCAATCTTTTTAGCAATCAACAAAGTGGATGCAGCTTCCCGCGTAAACGATGCTTTGGAGTTTTATTCACTTGGTTTTGAAAATCAATACAATATTTCTAGTATCAACGGTAGTGGTACCGGCGAATTATTGGACGATCTTGTAAAAGCATTGCCAGATAGAGAAGAAGCGGATGACAGCGAGCTTCCGCGTTTTGCAGTTGTTGGTCGTCCAAATGCTGGAAAGTCATCATTTATAAATGCCTTGATTGGGGAAGAGCGATATATTGTGACGGATATTGCGGGTACAACGCGTGATAGTATTGATACAAAATACAACCGTTTTGGGTTTGAGTTCAACTTGGTTGACACTGCTGGAATCCGCAAAAAAAGCAAGGTAAAGGAAGATTTAGAATTTTATTCAGTAATGCGAAGCGTTCGTGCCATTGAACATTGCGATGTAATTATTTTGGTTTTTGATGCCACCCGCGGTTTTGACGGGCAGGTTGAAAATATTTTTTGGCTGGCACAGCGAAACAATAAAGGGATTGTGATACTTGCCAACAAATGGGATTTGGTTGAAGACAAAGAAAGCAGCAGCGTGAAGGATTATGAAAAATACATCCGCCAGCAATGTGAACCTTTTGTGGATGTGCCAATAGTTTTTATTTCTGCGCTTACAAAGCAACGTATTTATAAAGCCATAGAAACTGCCGTTGAGGTTTATGAAAACCGAAGTAAAAAGATTAAAACTAGCGAGCTGAATGAAGTGATGCTGCCTATTATTCAAGCCTATCCGCCACCTGCTTACAAAGCGAAATACGTAAAAATAAAGTTCTGCACGCAGTTGCCAACTCCTTATCCAAGTTTCGCCTTTTTCTGCAACTTGCCGCAATATGTAAAAGATCCATACAAGCGTTTTATTGAAAATAAATTACGAGAAAACTTCGATTTTTCGGGAGTTCCGATTACAGTTTATTTTAGAAAAAAGTAAAAACCTTTCCTTTTCTATAGGGTAATTCTTCTATATTTAAGCTTTATTTTCTCCCCAGAAAAGTAAAACTTAAAAAAGATTGAATCTACCTATATGCAGAAGTATTTTTATCTGCTGATTTTCAGCTTGCTATCTACATTTCTTCATGCTCAAAAATTTGAGATTTCTGGTAAACTTGAAGACGAAAGTGAAGGATATCCGTTGGAATCTGCTACTGTGTTTGCAGAAAAAATAGCCGACAGTTCTTTAATAACCTATACAATTACTGGAAAACAAGGTGATTTTAAATTGGTGGGAAAATCATCTTCCGAAGAGATAAACGTTAACATAAGTTATAATGGTTACACCCCTTTCCGAAAAAAAGTAACGCTCAACGGGCAACCCATAGATTTAGGGACCATAAAAATGGCGGTTCTGGCCGAAGAGCTGGAAGGAGTTGTTGTTACTGCAAATCGCGCACCTATTACTATCAAAAAAGATACCTTGGAGTTTAATGCGGCCTCTTTCAGCACAAAGGCTAATGCAACGGTTGAGGATTTATTAAAGGAACTCCCGGGGGTTGAAGTTGATGCCCAAGGAAAGATTACCGTAAACGGAAAACCGGTAAATAAAATTCTGGTCAATGGGAAACCATTTTTTGGTGACGATCCTACAATTGCCACTAGAAACCTTACCAAAGAAATTGTAGATAAAATTCAAGTGACCGATACAAAAACTGATTCTGAGGCTTTTGCCGGTGAAAAAGGCGACGATCAAAACAAAACAATTAATATTACCATTGACGAAGAAAAAAACAAGGGGGTTTTTGGCAGGATGGCTGCGGGTGGCGGAACAGATAAACGTTTTGAGTATGCCGGACTTCTAAATTATTTTGATAATGACCTTCGCCTAAGTGCCTTGGCCGGTGGGAACAATATAAATTCACCCGGATTCAGTTTTGGCGAGATTGAAAAAATGTTTGGCAGTGCACGTTATATAAATATGAACAGCAATGGTTCTTTTAACTATAACGGTAGATCTTTTGGAGGAGGAGAGGGAATTACTAATTCGCGTACGATAGGTGCAAACTATGCCGATGATTTTTCGAAAGACACCGATATAAGCGCAGATTATTTCTATTCCTCAGCAAATTCCTTTAACGAGGAAATTCGCGAACGTGAAAATATTTTACCCGAGAACAGATATTTTTCCACTTCCAATTCGCGATCAGATAGTGAGAGCGATACTCATTCCGCAAACATTCGTTTTAAAACCCAAATAGATTCTACATTTTTAATTGAAGTACGGCCGCAATTTACTTTTAATAAAAGTTCGGAAAATTTTATAAGAAATGAAGAAAGCCGAAATCTTTTAGATGAAATAATAAACCAGTCCAACAGTAACAACCAAAGTTTTCGCGAAGGAAGAAATTTTGAGAATACTTTCATCGCCACAAAAAAATATGGAAGCGGTGGGGGGTATTTTAGAATGTTTGTAAGAAACGAAGTAAACGGAACTGAAAATGATGATTTCAAACAATCATTGACACAAATTTTTGGCAATGCGCCCTCGCTTATTGATAGAAATCAATTTATAAACGGCGATCAAGATAAAAATAGTTATAGAATTTCTCCATCGTTCAACTTTCCTTTAATTGCCGATACCCTTTTTATGAATTTAAGCTATACTTTCCAAAACGAGAAGCGTGTAGATAAACGCAGTGTATTTGACTTTAATGATATAACACAAGATTTTTCAGAATTCAATACGGCGCAAAGCACAGATTTCGTAAACACTAACGAAAGCTCTACCCCAGAAATTGGTGTTAACTATAGAAATGAAAAAATATATGCCCGCATCAATGCTTCCTATGTTTTCCGAACGCTCGAAAGTAATGATGCCCTTCGTGATATTCAATTTGAAAACCATTTTAACGCTTTGGAGTTAAGCGCGAATTTTCGGTATAGTTTCAGCAAAAAATTCAGTATTTATTCAGGTTATTATTTACAAAATAATGCCCCTAGTATTGACCAACTTTCACCTTATGTAGATATTTCCGATCCATTGAATATTACTACGGGAAACCCAGACTTAAAACCCTCCAACGAAAATAGAATATATTTTGGGGCAAATAACTATGACTATCAAACGCAATCAGGTTTTTTCTCATACTTAAACGCTGAATTTACAAATGATAGGGTGGTTCCCAAAACCATTATTGATGAAAATTTCATACGAAATACCACCTATACAAATGTTGATGGTAATTATAGCGTTTCGGGAAATATAGGGTATAACAAAAGTTCAAAAATTGATAGTTTACGTACTTTAAAACTTGGGGCAAGCTTATATATTAATACATCTAAGAGTGTAAATTTTAATAATAATATAAAATATAATAGTAGGACAATTGGTTATTTCCCTACTGTGGGAGCAACATTTACCTGGGATGATTATTTCGAGTTTGGCCCGAGATACACTCTTAATTACAATATCAATAGTTTTGATATTGACGCCTTTGAAGACCGTAACTATACACGCCACGAACTTAACTTTCGAACAAAGACATTTTTTCCAAAATTTTTAGAATGGAGTAATGATATTAAGTATGTGTACAATGCCGATGTGGCCGATGGTTTTGACCAAAGTTATGTTTTTTGGAATGCCTCGTTGACTTATACCTTTTTAAAAGAAAAAGGAAGTGTTGCGTTAAAAGTTTATGACTTATTGAATCAAAACAACAATGTTCTTAGGGTTTCAAATGAAGATTACATTCAAGATGTTCAGAGCACGGTATTAAAGCAATATTTTATGCTTACGTTGAGCTACAAATTCAATACACTTGGGAAGAAAGGAGAAATAGATGACAATCCGTGGGATTAGTCAAATGTTTTTTTTGTATTCCATATCTCAATAAGCGAGTCTACTCCATTATCAACACCAATATAATAATTACCTTTTTTAAAGGCTGGAACCATTACACTGTCAATTACTTTTTTGCAAATAGAATCGGTTAGTATTTTTTTGGTTCCATATCCTGTAGAAATTGCTACTTTTTTTAAGGAAGTTGACAGTACCAAAACTAACCCATTGTCCACATCTTTCTGTACAATACCCCAATAATTTCTTAAATCACCGGCATATTTTCGAATATCATCATATGGAAAAATAGAATCTACAGTTACTACAACTATTTGCCGAGTTGTCTTTTCTGCGTATTGCACCAGTTTGTTGGCCAGGTCATAATTTTCTGAAATTGAAAAAATATTTGAAGAATCAACTACTGCTAGAGAATTAGAATTTTCTTGAAGAATGGATGAATCACTATTGACTTGACTTTTACAGGAAAAAAATAATAGAAAAAGTAAAAGTGCTGTAGATGAAAACTTCATACTTATAAATATATAATTTTAGTCTACCAACCCCCGCTAGCGCCACCACCGCCAAAGCCACCGCCGCCGAAACCGCCGCCAAAGCCGCCTCCGCCTCCACCGAAACTTCCACCGCCGCCAAAGCTTCCACCGCCGCCGCCAAAACCACCGCGACCAAGGCTGCTCAGTACAATAATGTCCAACAAGCTTCCGCCTCCACCGCCTTTACTACCGCGACCGCCTTTACGCATAAGCGCAATGATGATAATGATAAAGATGAATATGATGAAAAAAGGGATAGGCGTGCCGTCTTTTTTTCCGAAATCGCGGTCTTCCTTAAATTCGCCTTTCAGCGCCGCAAAGATGGCATCGCTACCTTTATCCAGGCCTTCATAATAATTTCCGGTTTTAAATTCGGGAATCATTATTCGGTTTATGATACGTTCAGACATTAAATCGGTGATTCGGTATTCTATGCCGTAGCCAGTATTTATATCAACCTTGCGGTCGTCTTTGGCAAGTGTTATAACAATTCCGTTGTCTTCACCGCTTTGGCCGATACCCCATTTTTGGCCCCATTCTGCGCCGAGCATGGAAATGTCTTCACCATTTGTGGAACCAATAATAATGCAAACAATTTGCGTGGAAGTGGAATCTGCATAACGAACCAACTTGCTTTCCAGCGCATTTTTCTGTGTGGGGGTAAGCAGATTTATATAATCGTAAAGTGAAGTCTGTTTATCAGGTTTTGGTGGGATTTCATATTGGGCAGAAACATTTTGATAAAAAAATGTGACTGCAATAAATACAAATAAGAAATTATATTTCAGAAGAAATTGTTTCATTAAATTTTTTTACTGCTAACTGCAACTGCCAACTGAATACTTAAAGTTATCCTACGGAAATATCATCCGGCAGTTCATTTTTGTCATCTTTTTGGTGTGGGAAATGTTTTTTCAACTGTTCGCCAGCTTTTAGAATTCCTTCCACCAAACCTTGTTTCATTTCTCCATTCTTAAAATGGTTGATGATAATGTCTTTGGTGCTTTCCCAAAAATTCTGGCCCACAATGTCATTGATGCCCTGGTCGCCCATAATTACAAGCGTTCGGTCATCTACAGCAACATAAATAAGTACGCCGTTGCGTTCTGCGGTGTTGTGCATATTCAGCATATCAAAAACTTCCGCGGCGCGATCAAAGGCGTCAATGTGCTCGTTTGGTTCTTCTGCGGAAATGGAAGAGGGTTCCAAATGTACCCGTATTTCGCCCGAGGTGTTTTTTTCGGCAGTGCGAATGGCTTCAATTATTGCGGCTTCTTCTTCAGAAGTAAGAAAATCTTCAACTTTAGACATTACTCTTTGTCTTTTCCTAAGTCATCAAAATTCACTTCGGGTGCTTTCTCGCTTCCTTCATCAGCTTTGAAGTACGCTTTTTCGTCGAAGCCTAACATTCCAGCAAATATTTTTGTTGGGAATTGATTTATTTCGGTATTGAACAGTCGCGCTTCTTCGTTGAACCTGTTACGCTCCACGTTGATGCGGTTTTCGGTGCGTTCCAGTTCGTTTATCAGTTCCTTGAAATTTTCATTCGCCTTTAAATCGGGGTATCTCTCAAAAACAGCCAATAATCGTGAAAGCGCGGAAGTTACGCCTGCCTGTGCCTGTTGATATTGGGCAAGTTGTTCCGGGGTTATGTTAGAAGGATCAATATTTATGGAAGTGGCTTTACTGCGTGCTTCAGTAACAGCAACCAATGTTTCCTGTTCAAACTCGGCATAGCCTTTTGCAGTACTGACAATATTAGGAATGAGGTCTGCACGACGTTGATATGAGCTTTCCACATTTGCCCATTGGGCAGTGGCTTTTTCATCCAAAACGACCAATTTGTTGTTAAGACTGGCCAAATAGCCTCCAATGATTAAAATAAGGCCAAGAATAATAATAATGGGTAACCATTTTTTCATGATGCGATTGGTTTTAAAGTTGTTCCTTGATTTTTAAAAGTTCTGCTTTTACCGACTCCAGCTTGCGGATAATCTCAAACCGGTCCAGTGTTTTTTGTTTGTTTTCCTTTAAATGGATTTTTGCGCCTTCCAGCGTAAACCCGCGTTCTTTTACCAAATGGTAGATGAGTTCCAGATTTTTGATGTCCTGCGGGGTAAACTTTCGGTTGCCTTTGGCATTTTTTTTTGGCTTCAATACATCAAATTCCTTTTCCCAAAAACGTATCAGCGAGGTATTAACGCCGAAAGCTTCGGCTACTTCGCCAATGCCGTAATACAGTTTTTCGGGTAGGTCTATGTACATTTGTTTTTGTTAAGAGTTAAGAGTTAAGGGTTAAGGGTTATCAGTGATTAATTTCAATTTTTTGGAATTTAATCTAAAGATTGGTTTTCTTCCTGTGATTTTCTCAAGATTTCGGCAAATTCTTCCGCAGTCAAACTTCCGTAGTAAAAATTAATCGGGTTAATGCGTTCGCCATCTTTAAATACTTCGTAATGACAATGAGGCGCCTCGCTTCTTCCGGTGCTTCCCACAAAACCTATAATGTCGCCGCGCTGTACTTTTTGCCCTGGGCGCACATTGTATTTGTATAAATGTCCATACAGACTTTCATAGCCATAGCCGTGGTCAATCACCACGTGGTTTCCATAGCCCGTGGCCGTATTGTCGGCGCGGGTTACTTTACCATCGCCCGTTGCATAAACCGGGGTTCCTCGTGGTGCGGTAAAATCCATTCCGTAGTGAAACTTTCTAGCCTTTGTAAATGGATCGGTTCTGTAACCATAACCTGATGCCATTCGCGTTAGGTCTTCATTTTTTACTGGTTGAATTGCTGGAATGGCGGCCAAAAGTTTTTCTTTTTCCTCGGCAAGTTTGGCTATTTCATCCAACGATTTCGACTGCACCACAATCTGCTTGGTTAAAATATCCAGATTGCGGGTGGTATTTATTATCAATTTTGAATTGTCAAAACCCTCCAGGTCCTTATAGCGGTTAATACCTCCAAAACCAGCTCTCCGCTGCTCTTCGGGAATGGGGTTGGTCTCGAAATATACACGATAAAGATTGTTGTCCCGCTCCTCAACCTCTGCAAGTACGGCCTGTGCCTGCTCCATTTTTTTATTCAAAAGCTCAAACTGAAGCTGCATTTGGTTCAGCTCACGCTGAAGAGACATTTCTTTTGGGGTTTGTACTGACGGGAGATTTATATAGACCAAAAGCAGCAGAAAGCCACTTAAAAACATTCCCAATAGGCTAAGAGCGAAAATCTTCAGTTTTCGGCCTTTTTTCTTTTCTATTTTTCGGTACGAGAGCGTTTCGCTATCGTAGTAATATTTAACCTTAGACATGCGTTAAAAAATTGCTATTTTTGCGCGTTGCTTGTTCGCGCGAAGTAAAGGTAACGTTTTTACAAATATAGAAATTGTTTGCCACTGCGCCCAACCCTTAATTTTAGCATAACTTTATAAGAAATGAACTCGAAGGAAACCCGTTCCAAATTTTTAGAATTTTTCAAGTCGAAACATCACGCAATTGTGCCCTCGGCGCAAATGGTGGTGAAGAATGACCCAACGCTAATGTTCATCAACAGTGGGATGGCGCCATTTAAGGAATATTTCCTCGGAAATGGTAAGCCGAAAAGCAACCGCATAGCCGATACACAAAAATGTCTGCGCGTAAGCGGAAAGCATAACGATTTGGAAGAAGTGGGAATGGATACTTACCATCACACTATGTTCGAAATGTTGGGAAATTGGAGTTTTGGCGATTATTTCAAAAAGGAAGCAATCGAGTGGGCGTGGGAGCTTTTGACTGAAGTCTATAAAATTGACAAAGAAATCCTTTATGTTACCATTTTTGAAGGCGATGAAAGTGAAGGCTTGGAGCGCGATACCGAAGCTTATGAACTTTGGAAACAATTCGTGCCCGAAGATCGCATTTTAAATGGAAACAAAAAGGACAATTTTTGGGAAATGGGCGACCAAGGTCCGTGCGGACCATGTAGCGAAATACACGTAGATATTCGTTCGGCGGAAGAGAAGGTTAAAATTCCGGGGAAGGATTTGGTGAATTGTGACCACCCGCAAGTAGTGGAAATATGGAATTTGGTTTTTATGCAATTCAACAGAAAAGCTAACGGAAGTCTCGAAAAATTACCAGCGCAACACGTGGATACCGGAATGGGTTTTGAGCGTTTGTGTATGGTTTTGCAGAATAAACAAAGTAATTACGATACGGACGTTTTCACACCGTTAATTCGTGAAATCGGCGCGATTACAAATACCAATTACGGAAAAGACGAAAAGAAAGATATCGCAATCCGTGTAATTGCAGATCACGTTCGTGCCGTGGCATTTTCAATTGCAGATGGGCAACTGCCGAGCAATACGGGTGCTGGCTACGTTATTCGAAGAATTTTGAGAAGAGCAATCCGCTACGGGTTTACGTTTTTGGATAAAAAAGAACCTTTTATATTTAAATTGATTGAAACGCTTAGCACGCAAATGGGCGATGCTTTTCCGGAGTTAATTACTGAAAAGAACTTAATCACGAATGTTATTCGCGAAGAGGAACAATCATTTCTGCGAACGCTGGACCAAGGTTTGGTGTTGCTGGAAAACGTAATTGAAACCGCAGATTCAAAGGAAATTTCCGGTAAAAAAGCGTTTGAATTGTACGATACCTTCGGCTTCCCGATAGATTTAACAGCATTGATCCTTCGTGAGCGCGGCTATTCGTTGAACGAAAAGGAATTTGACGCTGAACTTCAGCAGCAGAAGGACCGCTCCCGCGCCGCGACAAAAGTGGAAACTGGCGACTGGGTTGTTCTGGAAAAAGATGATGTGGAGGAATTTGTGGGTTATGATACTTTGGAAACCCAAGTAAAAATTACCCGTTACCGAAAAGTGGACAGTAAAAAAGAAGGCGAAATGTACCAATTGGTTTTCAACCTAACGCCTTTTTATCCCGAAGGTGGAGGCCAAGTGGGCGATAAAGGTTATTTGGAAGCTGCCGATGGCGGCGTTACTTATATTGTTGATACCAAAAAGGAGAACAATTTAATAATCCATTTTACAAAGACACTTCCGCGAAATCCTGAAACTACTTTTAAAGCGGTGGTTGACGAAAAACAACGAAGCCGAACTGCTTCAAACCACACAGCAACGCATTTGCTCCACCAAGGTTTGCGCAATATTTTGGGCGAGCACGTGGCGCAAAAAGGAAGTATGGTCCACAGCAGAAATTTGCGTTTTGACTTTTCACATTTTGCAAAAGTGAGTGATGAGGAGTTGAAGCAAGTTGAAGATTTTGTGAATGCAAGAATCCGCGAAGGAATCGCTTTGGAAGAACGAAGAAATATTCCCTACCAACAAGCCATCGACGAAGGAGCCATTGCACTTTTCGGTGAAAAATATGGCGATGCCGTTCGTGCGATTAAATTTGGGAAATCGATGGAGCTTTGCGGCGGAACCCACGTGCCGAATACGAATGATATTTGGCATTTTATAATCACTTCCGAAGGTGCCGTTGCTTCCGGAATACGAAGGATTGAAGCGATTACCGGCGATGCTGCCAAACAATATTTTATTGATAGAAGTGAATCGTTTGCCGCACTCCAAAAAGCGTTGAACAATGCACAGGATCCGGTAAAAGCTGTGGAAAGTCTGCAGGAAGAAAACAGTAATTTGCAAAAGCAGATTCAGCAATTATTGAAGGATAAAGCCAAGAATTTAAAAGGTGATTTAAAAGCTGAAATACAGCAAATAAACGGAATCAATTTCCTTGCGAAAAAGATAGATTTGGACGCTGGCGGAATGAAGGATTTGGCCTTTGAAATGGGTGGCGAAACTGAAAATCTATTTGTGGTTTTCGGTGCTGAAAACGACGGAAAAGCGTTGCTTGCTTGCTATATTTCAAAGGAATTGGCCAGTGAAAAAAATCTGGATGCCGGAAAGATTATTCGCGAACTAGGAAAATACATCCAAGGCGGTGGCGGCGGACAGACTTTCTTCGCAACTGCAGGCGGTAAAAATCCTGCTGGAATAGAGGAAGCATTATCAAAAGCGAAAGATTTTCTAAAGTAACTCTTTGCGTTCGCTGCGTCTCTGCGGTTTAATTTTACCGCAAAGGCACAGAGGACACAGAGATTTCCCAATAAATATGAAACTTCAAATTGAAATACCGCTAAGGCCCGAAGAAAATCAAATCGATTATTCTTCAAAAGTACTTTTATTGGGAAGCTGTTTTTCGGAGAATATTGGGGCGAAGTTTGACTATTTCAAATTTCAAAATCTGCAGAATCCGTTTGGGGTAATCTTCAACCCCGTTTCCATTGAAAAATTGATTGTTCATGCAATTGATGGTGTTTCATTTTCGGAAGAAGATATTTTTCAGCACAACGAAGTTTGGAAATGTTTTGACGTGCATTCCGAGCTTGCTTCTTTGGATAAAACCGAATTTTTAAATAATCTAAATTCGACATTAAAAAATCTTCGCGAAGCACTTTTCTCTTCAACGCATGTTATTTTCACCTTCGGAACTTCGTGGGTTTACAGACACTTGGAAAGTGATGAAATAGTTGCAAACTGCCATAAAATTCCGCAGCAGAATTTTAAAAAGGAATTGCTTTCCATCGAAACCATTTCAAAAAGCTTTCAAACTATTTTCGATAAAATTTCAGCAATAAACCCTACCACCACAATTATAAATACCGTTTCGCCGGTTCGGCACATTAAAGATGGTTTTGCGGAAAATTCGCTGAGCAAAGCGCATCTTATTTCCGCAATCCACCAATCATTGTCACTTCGCGCGCAGTCGAGAAGCTTCTATTTTCCGTCTTTTGAAATAATGATGGACGAGCTGCGCGATTACCGTTTTTATGACGAGGATATGCTTCATCCAAATAAAACCGCTATCGAAATTATTTGGCAGAAATTTTCAAAGGTTTGGATTGCTGCTGAAACCAGAACGCTTCAAAAAGAAATTGCGGCTGTTCAAACTGGTTTAAACCACAGGCCCTTCAACCCAAATAGTGCTGAACACCTTCGGTTTTCGGAAAAACTTCAATTAAAAATTAGGGAGATTCAAAAACGGTTTCCGCACATTCAGTTTTAGAAAACTACAATCTAAAATCGTAATTCGTATATCAGAATACGTCAATTGCCCTATTGTAAAAACTTCCCAATTAGGCCAATTTTGCTTCAACATTAATCACGTATTCGCCTATAGCGGAATATTAAACCAAACATTATGAAAACATTTAAAAAATCTATTTTAGTATTAATGGCAGTAGTTGCCGTAAGTTTAACTTCTTGTAAAAAAGATGACGATGGCGGCGATGACCCACAAGGTGGTTCAGGGACTTTTACCGCGAAAGTTGATGGAAACAACTTTTCAGGAATGCAAGGAACAGTTGTGGCCCGGGTGACCAATTCTGGTGCTGGACAGGCGATTGCCATTAGTGGTGGAACGGAACAGTCTGAAAACCTACAAATTATTCTCACAAGTTTTGACGGTGAGGGTAGCTACGATTTGAATTTTGTTAACATTGGTACCTATAGTTATTTGCCAGATCCAAGTAATCCAGATCCTAATACAGTAGTTGTTTATTCAACTGTTGGAACCGGACAAGGAAACAATGGTACGATAAACATTTCTAGTTACGACGGAAATACAATTAAGGGTACGTTTAATTTTACTGGTTATAATTTGAACAACACCAGCGAGAGTGTTTCAGTAACCGATGGACAGTTTAATATTGAAGTGACTAATCAGTAATAAATATTTGAAGGAAATCTCTATGTTGAGGTTTTTACGTGGGCCGGGGGCAGAACGCAAGTTTTTCCTCCGGTTTTTTTTAAAGGTTGAGAAGTTTAATTATTACCTAAAGTTTTATGGACAATTTGCTTTCGGAAATAAGGCAACTGCCTTATTGCTTTTGCTTTTTAGTAAAGGCATCTTTGTATAAGAAGTTTAAAATGATCTACTAACCAGATTATTTTCACACTGAGGGCGAAGTGAGGAGCGCCTAAAGTAATAAAAACCCCATGTTCAACTATGGGGTTTATTATTTTACAAAACAAATAAGGCAGATGCCCTATGTGCAGAATCAAAAAAGAAATTTATATTTAAGGTTTAGAACCAGTTACTTATGATGTTGCAGCTAATCTTCACAATAGTAATACTTTTCTCAATTTTGGGAATACTCATTTGGGCATATACTGAAAATAAGGCGCTTGGCAGAGCTCATACTCAGAACGTTTCTGCTTTGGAAAATGTTATAGCCGTCAATTACAGGCAAGTAAACTTTAGAAAACAGCATCTCAACAGCTATCAATTTATGCAGTACAATTTACACGAGGCTCTGGTGGTTCAATCTGAAATTAAATTATAGTATATGTTTAGGATTTTACTGTTTCTTTCGGTGTTAATGAATTTCACCGCCACGTATTCACAGAGCAAGAAAACAATTGATTCCATAAACACACTTTATGTACAGGGGCTCAACATACCTCAAGACTCCATTGTTGCACTTTTTCAAAAAAACCTAAAAGATGCCGAAAAGATTTCCTATGAATTAGGAATGGCAGGCGCACATTCACAGCTCAGCTTGGTTTATGCCTACCAGGGAAAATATGAGGAAAGCACCAAAAGTTCTATAGATGGGATAAAAATTTATGAAAAGCTAAATCAACTGGACAGGGTAGCTGATTATTATGCCGAAATGGGCTATAGCATGAAATATCGCGATTTGGATAAAGCCCTTTATTATATGCAGAAAGGGAAGGCAATTGCGGAAGCAAACAATTTTGAGAACGAACTAAAGGATATTTATAACAATTACGGAGTTTTAAAGGAAATAAATAAAGAGTTGGACAGCGCCCTTTTCTATTTTGAAGAAGGATTGAAAATAAAATTGAAAATAAATGATACCATTGGCGTTCCTTATAGTTGGAGCAATCTAGCAGGTGTTTATGGACTGCAGGGAAATTATTCAAAATCGAGAGAATATTTCAACAAATCCCTTCATCAAAGATTACAATGGGCAGATTCGTTGGGCATTGCTGAAAATTATACGCAGTTGGGTGAAGTTTTTGTTGCAGAGGAAAAATGGAGCAGCGCCATTCCACTAGTCCATAAGTCGTTGCCTATTTCAAAAAAGAAACAATATCAAAACCTCACCCAGTATAACTACAAACTGCTTTCAGATATCTATAAGAAATTAAAAAATACAGATTCGGCCTTATATTATTTTGAACAATATGCTGCGGTAAAAGATAGTGTTCATGGACTCAAAGTGCAGGAACGAATCGCTGCCTTAAACGTTGAATTTGAAACTGAAAAAAAGCAGAACGAAATACTGCAACAGCGCGCCCAACTTGCCGAAAAGGATTTGGAGGTCCGTCGTAAAAACACTTTTATTTTTGGGAGTCTTGGACTGGCACTGATTCTCGGCCTGCTCGGGTATTTGCTCTACAACCAGCAAAAACTTAGAAACCGTCAGCTTCAAAAAGAAGGTGAATTAAAAACAGCTTTGGCAAAAATTGAAACCCAAAATAAATTACAGGAACAACGCTTAAGGATATCTCGCGATCTTCACGATAATATTGGTGCACAGCTCACTTTTATCATTTCCAGCATTGATAATTTAAAGTTTGGATTTACGGACATCAGTGAGAAATTGGGCAATAAACTCAGTAACATTAGCAGTTTTACACAACAGACAATTTATGAATTACGCGATACCATTTGGGCGATGAACAAGGAAAACATAACCTTTGAAGATCTTCAATCACGTATTGCAAACTTTATTGAACACGCAAAAAGCGCATTGGAAAAAACTGATTTTTCATTTAATATTGAAGAAAATGTTGATGAGTCGCACATTTTTTCTTCCGTTGCAGGAATGAATATTTATAGAATTATTCAAGAGGCTGTAAACAATGCTTTAAAATATGCATCAGCAGATGAAATTGAAGTAAATATTTCTGAAAAAGAAAGCAAATACTATATTGAAATTACTGATGATGGAATTGGATTTGATCAAGATAATACAGAACTCGGCAATGGACTAAACAATATGAAAAAACGTGCTGGGGAAATTGGTGGCGCGCTTCAAATAAAGACTTCAAAAAAGGGAACATCAGTTTTACTGAAAGTGCCGAAATGATTAAGAAAAAACTAATACGGCAATTGCCCTATTTTTTTGATTATTCTTAAAAGGTATTTTTAGTATCTTTAAAACAACTAACCCACCAGAGATGCTTAAAGTTGCAATAGTTGACGACAACACTTTTCTTATAAATGCCATTAAGGAAAAACTCTCTTTTTTTGATGATGTTTCTGTGAAACATACTTCCATGAACGGCACCGAATTGCTGACAAAACTGCAGGAAAACCATAACCTCGATATCATCTTGATGGATATTGAAATGCCCGTGCTCAACGGCATTGAAACAACCCAAATAGTAAAGCAGAAATATCCGCACATCAAAATAATTATGCTTACCGCCTTTGATAATGACGAGCATATATTCAACGCCATAAAAGCGGGTGCGGACGGTTATTTGCTGAAGGAAATAAACCCAAAGGATTTATACGAAGGTATTTTAGAAACTTTAAACGGTGGTGCGGCAATGAATCCTTCAATCGCCATGAAAACCTTGAAATTATTAAGAAATCCAATTGATATTCAAAACCTGCGTGATCAAGAGGAAATATCACTTTCCACCCGTGAAGTTGAGGTGTTGGAGCAACTGAGCAAAGGGTTGAGCTATACAGTCATTGCCGACCATCTTTTCCTTTCGCCCAGCACCGTTAGAAAACACATTGAAAACATCTACAAAAAATTGCAGGTACACAGCAAGATTGAAGCGGTTCAAAAGGCACGGAACCATAATATTATTTGAAGCGCCAAATAACAAATCCCAAACTCCAATTATAACTTTTGGAATTTGGGATTTTCTTTTTGTGAGTTCGAGTCCTTCGATTGCGCTCAGGAAAAACTTAAGTCGAGACCTATTTCAATTGAAAAGCAACTTTTACTGCATCTACATAATCCAACTTTTCCCAAGTGAAAAGCTCCACTTCTTTTTCAATCCTTCCATTATAGGGGCTTTCAAAAACTTTTGATACCATTTCAGGTACACGTCCCATATGCCCATAAGCAGCGGTTTCGGAATAGATTGGGTTTCTTAATTTCAATCTTTTTTCAATGGCCGCTGGGCTCATATTGAAGATTTCAGAAACCTTTTTTGCAATGTCGCCGTCAGAAAGTTTTACGTTTGAAGAATTGTACGTATTAACCAAAATTGAAGTAGGTTCCACAACGCCAATTGCATAAGAAACCTGTACCAAAACTTCATCGGCAACGCCAGCTGCCACAAGGTTTTTCGCAATGTGTCGCGATGCATATGCAGCGCTTCTGTCAACTTTACTTGGGTCTTTTCCACTGAAAGCACCACCGCCGTGGGCACCTTTTCCGCCGTAAGTGTCAACGATAATTTTTCTTCCCGTTAAACCAGTATCGCCGTGAGGTCCGCCAATTACAAATTTCCCAGTTGGATTTATGTGATAAACAATATCATCGTTGAATAATTTTTGCACATATTCCGGGAGTTGTTTTTTCACTCTCGGAATCAAAATTTCCGTAATATCCTTTTTGATTTTTGAGAGCATTTTCTCATCCTCATCAAATTCGTCATGTTGTGTAGATACAACAATGGCAACGATTTTTTGGGGAATATTATCATCGCTATATTCAATAGTAACCTGGCTTTTAGCATCTGGGCGCAAGTATTTTATTTCATCTTCTTCGCGACGAAGCGCAGCCAATTCAATCAAGATTTTATGCGAAATATCCAACGCCAACGGCATATAATTTTCGGTTTCTTTTGTAGCATAACCAAACATCATTCCTTGATCACCGGCGCCCTGTTCTTCTTTATTTTCACGATCAACACCTTGATTGATATCCTGTGATTGTTCGTGAATCAAAGAAATTACCCCACAGGAATCGCCGCTGAATTTATAAGCGCCTTTCGTATAACCAATTTTATTGATCACTTCGCGTGCAATATTTTGAACATCGAGATACGTATTGCTTTTCACCTCGCCCGCCAAAACAACTTGTCCGGTGGTTACCAAAGTTTCACAAGCAACCTTACTTTCTGGGTCGAAAGCCAAAAAATTATCTAAAAGCGCATCGCTAATTTGATCCGCAACTTTGTCTGGGTGTCCTTCAGAAACACTTTCCGAAGTAAATAAATAGGCCATAAAATGGTTTTAAAAATTTATATTTTTCAGCAGATTTGACGAGAGCGCCGAAGGGAAGTTTTCACTGCCTTTAGCATTTTTTAATGAGGTTGCAATCAGTCAAATCTTTCCTCTTAATTTGTCTTGGGCAAAAGTAAAAAAATTAAATGAACCGCAATTTTATTTAAAGTTTTTTGGCGAAAAATTTGGTTATTAAATTTTTCTGACGCTATATTTGCGCTCACAAAGTTCAAAACTTTATTGAAATGTTATCAAGAAAGGCCGAGGGAATAGACCCTATGACGCCTTAGCAACCCTTTCTCCGGAAAGAAGGTGCTACATTCTACAACGATCCCGATTGCAATCGGGATTGACGATAGATAACGACAAGACAATTTTTTCGTTCCCGAAAAAATTGCTTTCATTCTTTTTAACATTTTTCTATTGTCCCGAATTTACTTCGGGATTGATCTTTTGGTTTAATCTATTTATTAACTCAAAAAAATTAGAAAAATGAGTGCAACAAAAATTATCCATTCCATTCCAAGTGATCCGTTAACGGGAGCCATTTCCGTTCCGGTTTACCAAACTTCAACCTTTATCCAAGAAGCGCCGGGCGTAAACAAAGGTTTTGATTACGCCCGAAGCAACAACCCAACCCGAAAAGTGTTGGAAGACGTAGTTGCCCAACTTGAAAACGGTCATTCCGGTTTTGCTTTTGCTACAGGTTTGGCGGCGATTGATTCAGTTTTGAAATTGCTTTCTGTAGGAGACGAAATAGTCGCGGTTGACGATATTTACGGCGGTGCGTACAGACTTTTTACCCATGTTTATGAAAAACTGGGAATAAAAGTAAACTACGTTGATACGACAGAAGTTGAAAACGTAGCAAACGCCGTTTCAAACAAAACAAAACTGATTTGGATTGAATCTCCAACCAATCCAACGTTGAAGATTTCAGACATTCAAGCAATTTCAAAAGTGGCGAAAAGTGTAAATGCACTGTTGGTTGTTGACAATACTTTTGCTTCGCCAATTGCCCAAAAACCAATTGATTTGGGAGCTGATATTGTAATTCACAGCGGCACAAAATACATCGGTGGACATTCAGATTTGGTCGCGGGATTGGTAATTACAAACACGCAAGAACTTTCAGAAAAAATTAAATTTGTTCAAAATGCTTCCGGTGGAATTCTAGGTCCGTGGGATTGTTTTCTCACCATTCGCGGAATTGAAACTTTGGACATTCGCTATAAAAGACAATGCGAAAACGCTTTGAAAGTAGCGTTGTTTTTGGAAAGTCAAGATGCAGTTGAAAAAGTGCATTACCCAGGTTTGAAAACCCACAAGAATCACGAAATCGCCAAAAAACAGCAAAATGGTTTGTTTGGCGGAATAATTTCTTTTAGTCTAAAAGATGATACACAGGAGGCTGCCGTGAAATTTGTGACCAGTACAGAATATTTTAAATTGGCTGAAAGTCTTGGAGGCGTTAAAAGTTTGCTTTGCCATCCTGCGCAAATGACCCACGCTTCCATTCCGCGTGAAATCCGTTTGAATGCTGGAATAAATGATTCGCTAATCCGACTTTCCTGCGGAATTGAGGATGCCGAAGATTTGATAAACGATCTTGCCGAAGCTTTTAAAATCATTGAAAAATCCAAAGAAATTTTAAACTATTAAACCGAAAAAAAATGAGTACAGCAACAGTAGAAATTCCTTTGGAACAATTGATAAATCTGGAAAAGATTAAAAAGAAAAAGATAAACATCGCCATTTTTGGCTACGGAAATGTAGGTAGCCATTTGGTAAATCAAATCATTTCCTCGAAAGAAGAAATCTCTCGAAGACGTGATTTGGAGCTTAATATTTTCGCAATCGCGAATTCAAAAACCGTATTGCTTCAGCAAAATGGATTGACCAAAAATTGGATTGAAGAAAAAATAGAATCGGGAAAGGAATATAATCCTGAAGAAGTGATTTCCTTCGCAAAAAGCAACAATCTTCAAAACCTGATTTTGGTGGATAACACGGCGGATTCTGGCTTTGTTCAAAATTATTCAGCCTTTGTTGAAAACGGTTTTCACTTGGTTTCCTCAAACAAAATCGCCAATACGTTGGATTTGGGTTTTTATAAAGAACTTCGACAAAAACTGACTTCAAAAAAACGTCAATATCTATATGAAACAAATGTGGGCGCGGGACTTCCATTGATTGATACAATAAAACTTTTGCATCTTTCGGGCGAAAATATCACACGAATTCGAGGTGTATTTTCAGGTTCGTTGAGTTATATTTTCAATACTTTTTCTGAAGAGGACAGATCGTTCAGTTCGGTTTTAAAATCTGCAATCGACAAAGGATTTACGGAACCGGACCCGCGCGAAGACCTTTGTGGTAATGACGTTGGACGGAAATTGCTTATTTTGGCTCGTGAATTGGATTTGCACAACGAGTTTGCCGATATTTCCATTCAAAACCTAATTCCAAAGGATTTGCGAAGCGTTTCAAAAGAGGAATTTTTGACGAGAGTGCAGGAATTGGACGTTCCGTTTCAAATAAAAAAGAAAAACCAAGCAAAAGATTGTGTTTTTCGTTATGTAGCAGATTTGCACGGCGATTTGTCAAAGGAAACGGGTGCACTTTTGGACGTAAGTTTGGTTTCGGTTCCCAAAAATAGTATGTTGGGAGCACTAAAAGGCAGCGATTCAATTTTTGAAATTTATACCGAAAATTACAGTGATAATCCAATCGTCATCCAAGGCGCTGGTGCGGGAGCAGCGGTTACTGCGCGAGGTGTTTTCGGAGATATTTTGCGGATAAGCGATAAAGAAAACTAAATATAAAACAATGAAAGTTTCACTAAACAGAATAAACGACAATTATCTTTTTGAAGCAAAAGGCGCTTCCGGCGTTCCCGTTTTAATAGACAACAAAACCGACGAACCTTCAAAAGGCGCAAGCCCGATGGAACTTTTGTTGATGGGCGTTGGCGGTTGCAGCGCGATAGATGTTGTTATGATTCTGAAAAAACAGCGACAGGAAATCACTTCTTATAAAATGGAAGTGGAAGGCCAGCGAAAGGAAGTGCGCGACGCCAAACCGTTTGAAGCAATTCACGTTACCCTTTATTTGGAAGGCAAAATTGACGAAGCAAAAGCCATCCGCGCGGCGCAACTTAGTTTTGAAAAATACTGTTCGGTTTCCATCACGTTGGAAGCTTCGGTGAAAATTACATACAGCATAGTTTTGAACGGAAAATCGTTGGAAATGACAAAATGATAAAATGACAAAAAAGATGAAAAGACAGAAAGAATTATCTATTTGTCTTTTAGCGAAGCGGTCTTTTGTCCTTCAGTGTAGCGGTCTTACGTCTTTTCCAAAACTTAATTTTGTATTGTAAACTTTATAATGTTACTTTGCATCAGTTCATATTCATAGTTAAAAGTTATCAAGAAAGGCCGAGGGAATAGACCCTTTGACGCCTTAGCAACCTCCCGAACTTTCGGGGAAGGTGCTACATTCTATCCGTCCCGAGACTTCGGGATTCGGAATAGATAACAACAAATAGGTTTTTCCTTCACCTTTTCTTGATATAATTTTTTTTATGGCGTGCCCCTTCGGGTCGGGCTTTCCGCTGCAATCTTTTTTTCGTGCCTCAAAAAAGGATTTCAGCTGCAATCCCTCACGCAACTTTGAACTACTATCAAAAATCAAGAAATGAATAAAATACAACAAGCACTTCAAAACCGAATATTGATCCTGGATGGCGCAATGGGCACGATGTTGCAGCGCTACAAATTTTCCGAAGAAGATTTCCGTGGCGAACGGTTTAAGGATTTTCATAAATCGGTTCAGGGAAATAATGATTTGCTTTCCATTACGCAACCGCAGGCAATTGCAGAAATCCATTCAAAATATTTCGCAGCAGGTGCAGATATTGTGGAAACCAATACATTTTCAAGCACCACAATCGCAATGGCAGATTACGATATGCAGGATTTGGTTTACGAATTGAATTACGAATCTGCTAAAATCGCAAAAAAAGTAGCTGAGGAATTCACCGCAAAAGAACCGCACAAACCAAGATTTGTAGCCGGAGCAATAGGCCCGACAAACAAAACTGCAAGTATGAGTCCCGATGTGAACGATCCGGGTTTTCGAGCTATTTCATATGAAGAACTTCGTGTTGCTTACAAACAACAAGCCGAAGCTTTAATTGATGGCGGTGTAGATTTGCTTTTGGTTGAAACCATTTTCGACACTTTGAACGCAAAAGCAGCACTTTTCGCAATAGATGAAATAAAAGAAGAACGAAATATCGACATTCCAATAATGATAAGTGGAACAATTACCGACGCATCCGGACGTACACTTTCTGGCCAAACGGCAGAAGCATTTTTGATTTCAATTTCGCATATTCCACTTTTGAGCGTAGGTTTCAATTGTGCTTTGGGCGCCAAACAACTCACGCCCCATTTGGAAGTAATTGCAAACCGTACCAATCTTGCCGTGAGCGCCTATCCAAATGCGGGATTGCCAAATGCGTTCGGCGAATACGATGAAAGCCCCGCGCAAATGGCTTCGCAGGTAAAGGAATATTTAGACAAGCAGTTGGTGAATATCATCGGCGGTTGCTGCGGAACTACTCCGGAACACATAAAAGCCATTGCTGAAATAGCTTCACAATACAAACCACGACCTGTTTTTCAATCTGAAAATATTACTTTATGATTCCAACAAAAAAGGAAGTTGAAGAAGCTTGCGAACGTGTAAAACCCTACGTTCACAATACACCCGTGCTGAAATCTTCTTTTTTGAATGAATTGGTTGGCACGGAAGTTTTCTTTAAATGTGAGAATTTTCAAAAAATGGGTGCTTTTAAAATGCGTGGTGCGACCAATGCCATTCTTCAACTTTCCGAAGCGCAGAAAAAAGCCGGAGTCGTTACACATTCCTCTGGAAATTTTGCCCAAGCGCTTTCCTTGGCAGCGAGAAATTTAGGTGTAAAAGCCTATATCGTGATGCCTGAAAACGCACCGCAAGTGAAGAAAGAAGCAGTTAAAGGGTACGGCGGAATTATCACAGAATCAGAATCAACGCCGATTGCAAGAGAAACCGAAGCGGAACGAATCCAAAAAGAAACTGGCGCAACGTTTATCCATCCCTCAAACGATAAAAATGTAATTCTCGGCAATGCAACTTCCGCAGCTGAATTGTTGAAAGCACATCCCGATTTAGACTATGTTTTCGCACCAGTTGGTGGCGGCGGATTGATTGCCGGCACTTCACTTTCGGTGAAATATTTTGGAACTAATTGCAAAACAATCGGAGGAGAACCTTTTGAGGTTGACGACGCTTTCCGAAGCCTAAAAAATGGAAAAATAGAATTCAACGAAACTACAAATACAATCGCCGACGGACTTAAAACTTTCCTTGGCGATGTCAATTTCCCAATAATAAAAGAATTGGTTTCAGAAATAATTCGAGTTGAGGAACCCGAAATCATTTCAGCAATGAAACAGATTTGGGAGCGGATGAAAATAATTATAGAACCCAGCAGTGCGGTTGCTCTTGCAGCCTTGCTTCGTGAAAATGATAGATTTAAAAATAAAAAAGTGGGAATTATTATTTCCGGCGGAAATGTGGATCTTTCAAAACTTCCTTTTTAACAAGGTGTCACGCTGAGCGCAGTCGAAGCGCAATTGAAGATAGGATTAAAATAATGAGTACAGAAAACAAGAAATATTTAAAACTTAGCGGTCTCGAACCACTAATAATCACCCCCGAAAGCAATTTTATAAACGTTGGTGAACGTACCAATGTAGCAGGTTCAAAGAAATTTCTTCGATTAATTAAAGAACGAAATTTTGAGGAAGCCCTTTCCGTTGCGCGTGAACAAGTTGAAAATGGTGCGCAAATCATCGACATAAATATGGACGATGGTTTGATCGACGGGAAAGAGGCGATGGTGAAATTTTTAAATCTCGTTATTGCCGAGCCGGATATTTCGCGCGTTCCGATTATGATTGACAGCAGTAAGTGGGAAATTATTGAAGCCGGATTGCGAGTGGTTCAGGGAAAATGTGTGGTGAATTCAATCAGCTTGAAAGAAGGCGAAGCAGAATTTATTCATCACGCAAAACTCATAAAACGCTACGGTGCCGCGGTAATCGTTATGGCTTTTGACGAAACAGGCCAAGCTGATAATTACGAGAGAAGAATAGAAATCGCCAGTCGATCGTATGATATTTTGGTAAATCAAGTAAAGTTCGCACCCGAAGACATTATTTTCGACTTAAATATTTTCCCCGTTGCAACGGGAATGGATGAACACAGAAAAAACGCCATCGATTTTATTGAAGCTACTCGCTGGGTTCGTGAAAATCTGCCGCACGTGAGTGTGAGCGGTGGTGTGAGCAATGTTTCCTTTAGTTTCCGAGGAAATGATCCCGTTCGCGAGGCGATGCATTCCGTGTTTTTGTACCACGCAATTCAAGCGGGAATGAACATCGGTATTGTAAACCCTGCAATGTTGGAAGTTTACGACGATATTCCAAAAGATCTTTTGGAACGCGTTGAAGACGTAATGCTCGACCGGCGCGAAGATGCCACGGAACGTTTATTGGATTTTGCCGAAACAGTTAAAGGAACCGCAAAGGAAAGTAAAATAGATCTTTCGTGGCGTGAAGAACCGCTGCAAAACCGCATTACCAGAGCGTTGGTAAAAGGAATTGATGAATTTATTTTAGAAGACATTGAAGAAGCAAGGCAAAATGCTGAAAAGCCAATTGAAGTAATAGAAGGGAATTTAATGACCGGAATGAACGTGGTTGGCGATCTTTTCGGAAGTGGAAAAATGTTTTTACCACAAGTAGTGAAAAGTGCGCGAGTGATGAAAAAAGCTGTAGCGTATTTACTCCCATACATCGAAGAGGAAAAACTAAAAAATCCTCAAATAAATGATTCAAAAAATGCTGGCCGGATTTTAATGGCAACTGTAAAAGGTGATGTCCATGACATCGGCAAAAATATTGTCGGGGTTGTTTTGGCGTGTAATAATTATGAAATAATCGATTTGGGTGTGATGGTTCCACCAGAAAAAATAATTGCAACCGCAAAAGAGGAAAACGTGGATGCCATCGGTTTGAGCGGCTTGATTACGCCATCGCTGGACGAAATGGTTTTTTTGGCGAAGGAAATGCAGCGGCAAAATTTCAAGGTTCCCTTGTTGATTGGCGGCGCAACCACGAGTCGGGCGCATACCGCCGTAAAAATTGATCCTGAGTACGAATGTGCCGTGGTGCATATAAACGATGCTTCACGAGCGGTTACGGTTGTTGGCGATTTGCTGAAAAAGGAAACTTCGGCTTCCTATAAGGAGAATTTGAAACAAGAATACAACACTTTTCGACAAGATTTTCTAAAACGCCAAAAAGTAAAAACCTATTTGCCAATTTCCGAAGCGCGAAAAAATAAATTTCAAATTGATTGGAAAACCTCAGTAATAATCAAACCGAAACAATTGGGAGTTCACGTTTTAAAAGATTTCGATCTAAATCTGTTGTTGGATTATATAGATTGGACACCCTTTTTCAGAAGTTGGGAATTGCACGGTAAATATCCAAATATTTTGACAGATGAAATTGTGGGCGAACAGGCTTCGGAATTATTTGAGGATGCAAAAAAAATGCTTCATAAATTAATTTCAGAAAGATTGTTGAATGCAAGAGCCGTTTTTGGAATTTTTGAGGCGAATACTATAAATGATGATGATATTTTATTAAAAGTTTGTCAGTCTGAGCTTGTCGAAGACCCAAATCCAAAATCCAAAATCCCAAATCCCATTTTTAGAACATTACGCCAACAATCCCAAAAAGCTAAAGGAAAACCCAATATTGCTTTAGCTGATTTCATTGCGCCAAAGAAGAGCGGAATTCAGGATTACGTAGGTTGTTTCTGCGTAAGTACAGGTTTTGGAACTGCGGAATTGGCTGCAAAATATGTTGCAGAACACGATGACTATAACGCCATAATGGTGAAAGCGTTGGCAGACCGCTTGGCAGAGGCTTTTGCGGAATATCTTCACAAAGAAGTGCGTACCAATTATTGGGGCTACGCTTCCGAAGAAAATCTCTCCAATGAAGACCTCATTTCCGAAAAATACAAAGGCATTCGCCCCGCCCCGGGTTATCCCGCCTGTCCCGACCATTTGGAGAAAAGGACTATTTGGGAGCTTTTAAAAGTGAAAGAGAATATAGGCGTAGAACTCACGGAGCATATGGCCATGTGGCCAGCAGCTTCGGTTTCGGGTTATTATTTTGCCAATCCCGAAGCACGTTATTTTGGCCTTGGAAAGATTAAAATGGATCAAGTGGAAGATTTTGCAAAACGGAAGAATATAGATTTGGAGGAAGCCACAAATTGGCTAAAAACAAATTTGGCCCCCTAAATCCCCCGAAGGGGGACTTTTAATAACAGCATAAAAAGATTGAAATGATGAAAAGAAATTTTGAATTATATTGTTTAACGACCTCCATTTCTCTATTTGGGCAGGAGGCAAATTTCCCCTTTGGGGGTTAGGGGGCTAACTCTATGAAAGTTACAGAACATATAAAAAACGGAAACGGAAAAACGCAATTTTCGTTCGAAATTTTACCACCTTTGAAGGGTGAAAACATACATTCCATTTTTGAAAATATTGATCCGCTGATGGAGTTTCAACCGCCTTACATCAATGTAACCTATCACCGCGAGGAATATGTTTTTAAGGAATTGAAGAATGGTTTGATTGAAAAGAAAATAGTCCGAAAGCGTCCCGGAACGGTTGGTATTTGTGCGGCAATTCAAAATAAATATGTCGTTGATGCCGTACCCCATATACTTTGCGGTGGATTTACGAAGGAAGAAACCGAGAATTTTTTAATAGATCTTCAATTTTTGGGGATTGACAATGTGATGGCCTTACGGGGCGATGCCGTGAAAAGTGAAACCTATTTCACACCTGAAAAGAATGGTCACAAATACGCTTGCGACCTTGTTTCACAAATAAATGATTTGAATAAAGGAACCTATTTGGACGATGAACTTCAGCATACTTTTCCAACAGATTTTTGCGTGGGCGTGGCTGGTTATCCCGAAAAACATATGGAAGCACCGAGTAGTGAAAGCGATATTCATTTCCTAAAAAAGAAAATTAAAAACGGTGCGGAATATATAGTAACACAAATGTTTTTCGATAACGAAAAGTATTTCAAATTTGTTGAAAAGTGCAGGGCAGACGGTATTACCGTGCCAATTATTCCGGGACTGAAACCTATTGCAGTGAAATCACATCTCAATTTAATTCCGCATAGATTCAAAGTAGATTTGCCAGATGCTTTGGTAATGGAAGTGGTGAAAGCCAAGGATAATAAGGCTGTTCGGCAGATTGGGATTGACTGGTGCGTAAAGCAAAGTCAGGAACTTGTGAAGGCTGGAGTTCCTTTTCTTCACTACTATTCTATGGGAAAAAGTAGCAATATTAAGGAAATCGCTTCGCAAATATTTTAAGATTGCTTTATTTTGCGGTGATGTCCCGAATTGCGTTTTTGGTGTTTTTTCTCACAACTTCTTTTGTTTTTTCACAGGAAAAAAACAATGATTTTTTCGTGGACGCCAATTATTTCTACGGAACCATTCTTCGGCATAACAAGGATATTTCACATTTGGTAAAAGCGCATCCCGACGGTTTCATCGTTGGCTTTAACCGAAAAACTTACGGAGCCGAGCGTTGGCAACGGGAATACAATTACCCCGATTGGGGTTTTTCATTTGTACACCAAAATGCAAATTATGATGTTTTGGGTGAGAATTATGGCCTGTACGGGCATTTCAATTTTTACTTTTTAAAGCGAAATCTTTCCTTCCGGATAGGGCAGGGCATTGCATACAATACCAATCCGTTTGATTTGGAAGCCGATTTCAAAAACAATGCTTACGGTAGCCATTTGTTGAGTTCTACCTATTTGATGTTGAATTACAACAAACAAAACTTTTTTAAAAACTTCGGAGTGCAGGCAGGGATTGCGTTGGTGCATTATTCCAATGGAAATTTTAAGGCGCCAAATTCCAGCACAAATGCTTTCACTTTGAATGTCGGCGTTCAATATTCGATTGCAGATGAAACTCGGGAATATATTTCCGATTCGCTTCCGAAGAAAATTTCAGAACCCGTCAAATACAATTTTGTGCTTCGTGGCGGGTTGAATGAAAGTGATTATTTAAATCTTGGACAACATCCGTTTTTTGTGGTTTCGGCATTTGCAGATAAGCGGCTGAGTTATAAAAGTACGCTTCAGTTAGGCGCAGATTTTTTCTACTTACCATTCCTGAAAAAGGAAATTGAATATCTTTCCATAGCTTTCCCGAGTACAGACGTTGAAGGCGATGAAGATTTTAAACGCGTTGGAATTTTTGCGGGCCACGAACTTCATATAAACAAATTGGCAGTGGTTTCACAGGTAGGATATTACGTTTATTATCCCTATGATTTTGAAGGAAGAACCTATTTTCGAGTAGGTTTGAAATATTATTTAACCGATAAACTTTTCAGCGCAATTACATTAAAATCACACGGTGCAAAAGTGGAAGGTGTGGAATTCGGCGTGGGAATTAGAATATAAATTATGAAGAAGTTTCTTTTTATTGGACTGATTTTTTTTCTGTTTTCGTGTGACTCCGAGAACGGTTGGGATTGTCTGCAAGCCCCTGGAAATTCAGTTTCCAAAGAATATACTGTTTCAGAATTTACAAAAATTAGAATTGAAGATGAGGTCACTTTATATTTGAAACAAGGTGATAGGCAGCAGGTAAAACTTGAAACGGGCGAAAACCTATTAAGTGATATTTCCGTAAGTGTTGAAGGAAATATTTTGGTGGTAAAAGATAAAAATGCTTGCAATTTGGTGCGCGATTACGGAATTACAAAAATCTTTGTAACTGCTCCAAACATTACAGAGATAAGGAATAGCTCGGCTTACGACGTTATTGGCGAGGGAACATTAAATTTTCCGCAACTCACTTTGGTTAGCAACACCACGGCCGGCCCAGAAACAATCAGAAAGAGCGGCGATTTTTATTTGAACCTTATTTGTGAAGATTTCCGCGTAAGCGCAAACGGCCAAAGTGTTTTTTATATTACGGGCACCGCTGACAAAGTCAATCTTAGTTTTGCTGACGAAATGCCGCGGTTTGAGGGAGAAAATTTTATAATTGATGAACTCACTGTTTTTCAAAGAAGTGCGAACAAAATGATAGTAAATCCGCAGCAAAGTATCGTCGGAAAAATCGTGGCCACGGGCGATATTATCAGCCATAACCGCCCTCCGCTGGTAGATGTAAAAGAATTATTCATGGGCAGGCTATTATTTGAAGATTAGTTTATCTTTACGGGCGTTGAAAAAAATATGAAGCACTTTCTTTTCGTAATTTCAGTCCTATTTATAAGTCTTTCGCTTTTTTCCCAAGAAGAAGAATTGAAACCAATTTCACTGGAGGCAGATTTTTTCTACGGAAGTATTCTGGAGCACAATCCGGATATTGAGCACTTAATTACCGGGCATCCCACAGGTTTTATTTTTTCATTTAATAGAAAAACATATGGTTTTAATGAATGGGAGCGCCGCTATAACTATCCAGATTGGGGTTTTACACTCGCATATCAAAATATGCACAACGAGTATTTGGGAAATGTAATTGGGGCCTACGGTCATATGAACTGGTATTTTTTAAAAAGACACCTTATGCTGAGCGTGGGGCAGGGAATTGCATATTCTGCAGTCCCTTACGATCAGGAAACAAATTACATCAACAATGCCTATGGCACACATTTATTGAGTACAACTATTTTAAGAGGAAATTTTGTGCGTGAAAACATTTGGAAGGGGCTGGGCCTACACGCAGGTTTTACGGTTATCCACTATAGCAATGCCAATTTTAAAGCTCCCAACAACAGTACAAATTCATTTTTGTTAAATGCAGGGGTAAGTTATCAATTGGATCATAAGGAATTTCCAAAATACGTTCATAAAGAAGATTCGCTCAGCAAAACCCACGCAGAAAGGTTTAAATACAATCTTGCTTTTAGAACAGGTGTAAATGAAAGTGATGTAGTAGGTTTAGGGCAAGAGCCTTTTTATGTAATTTCAGTTTTTGTGGACAAACGCATTAACTATAAAAGCACATTTACAGCTGGTGTAGATGTTTTCTTTTCTACTTTTTTGAAAGAATTGATAAACTACCGCTCCATTGCCTATCCAGAGGACGGACTTTCAGGTGATGAAGACTATAAGCGCGTTGGGGTATTTGTGGGCCATGAATGGCGTTTTAATAAAGTTGCGTTTATTTCGCAGTTGGGTTATTATGTATATTGGCCCTATGAATTTGAAAACCGTGTTTATAACCGTTTAGGGCTTAAACGATACTTTTTCAACGATAAAATTTTTGCTGCCATAAGCGTTCACGCGCATTGGGCAAAAGCGGAAGCCGTTGAGTTTGGTGTAGGTTACAGATTGTAAAAAATTCTGAAAATTTCAGAAAGAGATTATGAAATACATATTTTACTGTTTATTGGTTTTGATTTTTACGGGCTGTAATTCAGAGTCGAGTTGGGACTGTATTCAGAGTGCTGGAACTATCGTGCAAAACGAAATTACAGTACCGCCCTTTACTAAAATACTCGTTTGGGAGCGTACCAAGGTTTATATTCAGCAGGGTGAAGAGCAAAAAGTAATTGTTGAAACTGGAGAGAGCCTTATGAATGATGTGGAAGTTACCGTAACCAATGGTAAGCTTGAAATCCACAATAATAACAGCTGCAATTTGGTCCGTGATTATGAGGTAACCAAAGTATATATAACCGCTCCAAATATAACCGAAATACGCAGTAGCACCGGTTATATTATTGAAAGTATTGGTGTGCTTCGCTACCCCTCATTGACACTCTTATCCGAAGACCAGGAAAACGAAGATCAATACCACATTGATGGTGATTTTAAACTGAATTTAGATGTACAGAGTTTAAGTGTCGTGGCCAACGGCCTATCAAAATTTTATTTAAAAGGAAATGCAACAAATACCAATTTTGGTTTGTACGCAGGAGATTGCCGAATTTTTGCTGAAGACTTAACTATTCAAAATCTGTATCTTTTTCACAGAAGTACAGGTGAAATGATAGTGAATCCACAACTGGCCATTCGTGGTAAAATTGTAAGTTTGGGCAATGTTATTTCCAAAAACAGACCTTCAATCGTTGAGGTTGAAGAACTCTATCGAGGCAAGCTTATTTTTGAATAGTCAATTCAGAAAACAATTTTTCAAGTGTGGTGTTTTTTTGATGTAGCTGAAGTATTTTTAACCCATTGTCGTGCGCAAAATCAAAAACCTTTCCGCGCATATCCTGCTCGGTTTCAAAGTAAAGCTGATAAACAAAGCCGATGGAATTTTCAACTTTTTGAATCTTCGGAAGCTGTTGTAATGCGACTTCTTCCACGCGATAATCAAATTCCACTTCAATAATCTGTTGCTGATTGATTTTTAAATCTGAAAGTTTTTTATCGAGCACTATTTCGCCTTTGTTTATAATTATTACACGGTCGCAAATGGCTTCCACTTCCTGCATAATGTGGGTGGAAAGCAAAACCGTTTTTTCTTTTCCAACGCTTTTTATAAGTTGTCTTATTTCAATTAATTGATTTGGATCCAAACCGGTAGTTGGCTCATCAAGAATCAAAACTTCAGGATTGTGCAAAAGTGCATTTGCAAGCCCAACGCGCTGGCGATATCCTTTTGAAAGCTGCCCAATTTTCTTGTTCGCTTCGGGCGTTAAGCCAGTCTTTTCAATAACATTTTCAACTTCTGTTTTTGAAATATTATAAATCCCAGCATTGAAAAGAAGATATTCGCGAACGTACATATCCAAATAAAGCGGGTTGTGTTCCGGCAGATAGCCCACGCTTTTTTTCACGGAAATATCATCCTTGGTTACTTCAAAGCCATTCACAATTGCCACGCCTTCCGAAGCTGGAAGGAAAGTAGTCAAAATCTTCATCATCGTAGATTTTCCCGCGCCGTTTGGCCCGAGAAAACCAACGATTTCGCCTTTTTCAATAGTGAATGAAACCTTGTTCAGCGCTTTTTGTTCGCCGTAGGTTTTGGTAATATTTTCTACTTGTATCGACATATTTTCAGAAGTTGAACAAAGTTAAGCAAATAAAAAAATGAAAAAAGCCTTTTTCGTTTTTAAGAATTAGCTACATTAGCAATCTATTAAAACACAATGAGCACACTTTTTACTTTCAACAATTTTTGGTTTTTCTATTTTAACGATAGAACCGGGATTGTTGTATAGGTAATTGAACCATAAAACATTTAAAGTCCCGGAAATATTTTCCGGGACTTTTTTTTTAACCTAAATTTAAAATTATGAGCCTAAAAGTAGCAATGCAGGGAATTGAAAGTTCATTCCACCACCAAGCCGTCCAAAAACTTTTCCCCAACGAGGAAGTTACACTTTTAAGCTGTGATTCTTTTGAAAAGGTAACAAGCGCGGTAAATAATAGCAATGCCGATTTTGGTGTGATTGCCATTGAAAACACTATCGTTGGCTCGATTTTACCGAATTATGGATTGATTGACAAAGGCGATTTTGAAATTTTGGACGAAACGGTTTTAAACATTCAAATGTTCGTTATGGCGCTGGAAAGTGAATCTATTCACGACATAAAGGAAATACATTCACATCCCGTGGCGTTGCTTCAGTGCAGGGATTATTTGCAGAAATTTCCGCCACAATTCAAAGTCATTGAAGGAAAAGACACCGCTTCTGAAGCAAAAAGAATCAAAGATCAAAATTTAACTGACGTGGCCGCTATTGCCGGAAAGCAGGTTGCTGAAAAGTTCGGACTTAAAATTTTGGACAGTAATATTCAAGATATAAAGGAAAACCATACGCGCTTCGTACTTTTGGGCAAAAAAGAAAAGCAAAGGATTCAGCAAGCCGACAAAGCTTCAATTAAATTTGTATTGGAGCACAATGTGGGAAGTTTAGGAAATGTGCTGAGCCTTTTAACGACTTTCAACATAAATTTGACCAAGATACAATCACTTCCAATAGTTGGGAAACCTTGGCAGTATGCTTTTTTTGTTGATGTGGTTTTTATGGATGAAAGTTTCTTTTTTGAAGTGATGGAAATGCTTAAAAAAACAGTGAAAGAATTAAAAATATTGGGAGTTTACAAACAAGATGAAACACACGCCCATGCTCAATTTTCAAATGCAATCTTAAATGGAAAATAATAAAAATCTTCGCAATTGGTTAAACAAAATGGAACTGGCGCACCCAATTGTAATTGCTGGTCCGTGCAGTGCCGAAACGGAAGAACAGGTACTGAAAATCGCCCACCAATTAAAAGAAACTGATACAACAGTATTGCGAGCCGGAATCTGGAAACCCAGAACCCGTCCGGGAAATTTTGAGGGCGTTGGTGCCTTGGGGTTGAAATGGCTTCAAAAAGCGAAAGAGGAAACGGGTTTGATGACGGCAACCGAAGTTGCAAACGCAAACCACGTAGATTTAGCGCTGAAACACGATGTGGATATACTTTGGGTTGGCGCGCGTACGACTGTTTCGCCGTTTATTGTTCAGGAAATAGCTGATGCTTTAAAGGGAACGGATAAAATCGTGTTGATTAAAAATCCAGTGAATCCAGATTTGGCGCTTTGGCTCGGAGCTGTGGAACGTTTTTATGAAAGTGATGTGAAAAATCTGGGCGTAATTCACCGCGGATTTTCAACATACGAAAAGACGCGCTATCGAAATAATCCCGAATGGCAAATACCGATTGACCTCCAAAATAAATTTCCGGATTTGCCTCTGATTTTGGATCCTTCGCATATTGCGGGGCGTCGCGATATTATTTTTGATCTCTGTCAAACCGCTTTAGATCTGAATTACGACGGATTGATGGTGGAAACGCATTTTGATCCAGACAACGCGTGGAGCGATGCTTCACAACAAATTACCCCCGCAAACTTAAAACAAATGACAATTGATCTGCGAATTCGAAAGCAGGAAGGCGACGCAGTTGAGTTTAAAAATAAACTGAATACATTGCGAACAAAGATTGACGTTTTGGACCATCAGCTAATAGAGTCTTTGGGAAAACGTATGAAGATTGCCGATAATATTGGAGCTTTAAAAAAGAAAAATAATGTGGCCATTCTTCAAACAAAAAGATGGAATGAAATTTTGGGTAAAATGATTTTGGAAGGCGAAGAGAACCAGTTAAGTGAGGAATTTATTCTGAAAATTTTTAAAGCAATTCACCAAGAATCAATCAATCATCAAAAAAAGGTTATTAATGATTGAAAAGTTTTGCAACTTTGTGCAATGAAAGGCCTTGTTTATAAATCTACTGGAAGCTGGTACAGCGTAAAAGCCGAGAACGGTACATTTTACGATTGCCGTATAAAAGGTAAATTCAGGATTGGCGGTATTAAAAGTACCAATCCTGTGGCTGTGGGCGATCACGTAGATTTTGAAATTGAAAAAAAGGGTGATGAAACTGTCGGCGTAATCTCACATATTGATGAGCGCGAAAACTATATCATTCGAAAATCTGTAAACCTTTCCAAGCAAACCCACATTATTGCTGCAAATATTGATGTTGCTTTTTTGTTGATTACCTTAAACAATCCGCCAACATTTACTACTTTCATCGATCGTTTTTTGGTAACTGCGGAAGCTTATCACATCAAGGCTGTATTGCTTTTCAATAAAATTGACACTTACAATGAAGATGAGTTGCTTGAGATAAAATTTCTTGCTGCGCTTTACCGAAAAATAGGGTATGAATGTATTGGGATTTCAGCAATCACAAGAAAAAATATCGATAAAGTTAAAACCTTGATGCAGGATAAAGTGACCATGTTTTCTGGTCATAGCGGGGTTGGAAAATCTACTTTGATCAATGCAATAGAACCAGGGTTGGCCCTAAAAACTTCAGAAATTTCTGAGCAACATTTGCAAGGGCAACACACCACAACTTTCGCTGAAATGTTTGATCTTTCCTTTGGCGGACAAATAATAGACACTCCGGGCATTAAAGGTTTTGGAGTAGTTGAAATTGATAAAGAAGAACTGGGCGATTACTTTCCGGAGTTTTTTGAACTGAAGGAAAACTGCAAGTTCAACAACTGCCTGCACCTGGAGGAGCCAAACTGCGCTGTGAAAGAAGCTTTGGAAAACGAAGAAATAGCATGGTCCCGCTATAAAAGTTATCTTCAGATTTTGGAAGGCGAAGAAGATCATTTCAGAAAAGATATTTATGAGAAGTAAAATTCCAAACCTCAAGCACCAAATACCAAAATTCAAATAATCTAACTGTCCAACAAGCTAAAATTCCAACAATCCAAAATGCGCGTTTTAATCCAAAGAGTAAAAAAAGCATCCGTAACTATTGAAGGGGAAATTTTTTCTGAAATAAACCAAGGATTGCTCATTTTGTTGGGAATTGAAGCGGAAGATGCCCAAGAAGACATTAACTGGTTGGCAGGTAAAATTGCTCGTTTACGGATTTTTTCAGATGAAAACGATGCGATGAATTTATCTGTACAAGACATTAACGGCGATTGTTTGGTTGTAAGCCAATTCACACTTCACGCAAATACAAAAAAAGGGAACCGACCTTCATTCATAAATGCAGCAAAGCCTGAAACAGCTATCCCGCTTTACGAAAAATTCGTGTTTCAGCTTGAAAATGAAACAAATAAAAAAGTGCTAACAGGCAGTTTTGGAGCCATGATGGAGGTGGCTTTAATCAATGACGGCCCGGTGACAATTTTGATAGACTCAAAAAAAAGAGAATAAACTCTTTAACTTTTTTTTAACCTTTCAGAATTTTTATATATTGCCGAAAAAAAAATTTGAATTCAGGTAATATCCAGCAATGTCTTTTAAGTCATTGAAAATGAAAAAATTGGGTATCCCGTCTTTCTTTTTGCAAATTATTCTATTCAGATGAAAAAGATTTTATGCTTTGTATTTCTTATATGCACGGCCCATATTTATTCACAAAAGGATTATTCCATAGCATCTATTCCAAAAGAACTAACTGAATATTCCAATAGTGTATTAATTGATGAATTGGTTGAAATTGACGTGACCGACATCAATAAAATGAAGGAAAAAACGCACCGTGTTATTGCAATATTGAACAAACTTGGTGATGGCGATGCACGGCTTTATGAATATTATGATTCAAATTCACGTGTCAAGAATGTGGAGGTTAGAATTTACAATGCTTTTGGAAAGGAAATTGAACACTTTAAAAAGAAGGATTTCATGGATGTGAGTCGAACGGGCAGTAGTATGTATGCAGATTCACGTGTTTTTTATTTAAATTATACACCTACATCATATCCATACATTGTTGTTTTTGATAGTGAAACTGAAACGGGTGATACTGCATTTTTAAGTCCTTGGTTTCCTTTAAATGGACATGCTGAAAGCGCTCAAAAAAGCGTATTAAAGATTAAATATAATCCCGCAAATAAACCCAAGTATAAACCTCAAAATCTAAATGGTTTTGATATTACAATATCTGATACTCCGGAAGAACTTATCTTTTCGGCTTCAAACTTAAAAGCCATAAGGTATGAAGAGCATGGTCCCTTAATGAGTAAGATATTTCCAAATGTTTATGTGGCTCTCAATAATTTTAAATTGAAAGAATCTCTGGGTTCAGGCAAGGATTGGCAACAGTTTGGAAGTTGGATGAACAAGAGTTTACTTTCAGATGTTAGTGATTTGTCTGAGGGTACTTTAGCACGTATAAAAAGTCTTGTTGCCAATGAAACGACAAATGAAGGTAAGGCTCGAAAAATATATCAGTTTGTGCAAGACAAAGTACGTTACATTAGTATTCAAATAGGGATCGGCGGGTGGAAACCTATGCTGGCTTCCGATGTGGACAAACTCAGTTATGGTGATTGTAAGGCATTGACGAATTACACAAAAACGCTTCTTGATGCTGTTGGCGTGCCTTCTTACTATACCGTTGTATATGGTGATAAAATGAAGTGGGATATTATGGAAGATTTTTCTTCTTTGCAAGGTAATCATGTAATTTTAGGAATACCAGATAATGATGAGATAACTTGGTTGGAATGTACCAGTCAAGATACGCCTTATGGATACATTGGTAAATTTACCAACGATAGGGATGTATTGATAATAACACCCGAGGGAGGCAAAATAACACATACAAAAGTTTATGAAACTGAAGAAAACACCCAAGAAAATATAGCCAAGGTTAAGGTAGATGCCAATGGAAATGTAACCGCAACTTTAAAAAGTATTTCTAAGGGTCTTCAATATGATGATAAATACCTGCTTCCAAAAGAAAAACAAGAAGACATAGATCAACATTACAAGAAGAAGTGGAATTATATAAATGGTTTTTCACTTACAGATATAAAACTGGATAATAACAGGGAGGAAGTAATATTTACTGAAGAATTGACCCTCAATATCCCAAATTACGCAAACCCTGTTAGTAACGATTATCTTTTTTGCGCCAATATTTTTAGTCAGAACCAATACATTCCGCCGCGAATAGACACCCGCAAACAAAACCTTTACATAGGGAATGGATATGTTCACATAGATACGGTTACTGTTGAAGTGCCTGAAAATTTTGACATTGATGGACTACCCGATGAAACAATTTTGGAAACCAAATTCGGAAAATATCAAATTAATTTCAATATAACCTCAGATAACAATTTGGTCTATAATCGTAAAATGATCCTAAATAAAGGCGAATATCCACCTTCGGAATATGAAAATTTCCGTGATTTTTTGCGATCCATTGCCCGATTGGACAAAACTAAAATTCTATTAAAGCAAAATGTACAATAAATCCTTAACCCACATGAAATCGATCTTACTAACCGTAATAGCTGTTGTGTGTTTTTTTAACTCATCATTGGCCCAAGAGTATAAATTTGGAAAAGTTTCCAAAGAAGAATTAATTCAAAAAGAACATCCTACTGACCCAACAGCAGAAGCTGCAATATTATACAGGGAAGTCCATACAAATTTTGAATATTCAACAAATTCAGGGTTTTATATGGTTACCGATGTTTTTGAGCGCATCAAAATTTACACTAAAGAAGGTTTTGATTGGGCTTCAAAAGAAATTGACCTATATCAAAGCAACTCGGGTTCAAATGATGAAATTTCAGGCCTAAGAGCATATACCTACTATCTGGATGGCAGCGATAAAATTGAGGAGATAAAACTTAGAAATGAAGGTATTTTTGAAGAAAAAACAACCAAATATGTTCACAAATTAAAGTTTACTATGCCAGACATACGCGAAGGCTGCGTGATTGAATATAAGTATAGTATTAAATCTCCCTTCATAAGTAATATTGACGAATTCCGCTTTCAGGAAACCATCCCTGTTGAGAATGTAGATGTTCATTTTGCTTCACCGGAATATTTCGTTTTTAAAACCCACCAAAAAGGGTGGGTGCCCTATAAGGTTAAAACAGATGGTAGGGATAGGACTGTAGCCTTGGCAAATGCCCGTACTGAGTATGATAGGTATGGTAATCTGACAAGCAAAGGTGGTGCAAGAGATTTCAAGTTTAAAGAAGATATATACATTATAAATTTAAGCAACGTTCCGGCTTTAAAAGAAGAAGCATACGCAGGAAATATAGATAATTATTCTACCGGGCTCAAGTTTGAATTAAGTTATGTAGATTTTCCGGGCTCTCCCCAAAAGACTTTTTCAACTACCTGGGAAGATGTTTCAAAGGGAATATACGAAGTAGATTCATTCGGAAATGAATTGTCAAAAGATAATTATTTCGAAGATGATTTGAACAATCTATTAAGTGGGATAAGCAATCCCGAAGAAAAAGTAGTTAGGATCTTTTCGTTTGTATTGAACAAAATGACTTGGAATAACTACTTAGGTTATTATACCAATGAAGGTGTAAGGGAAGCCTATAAAAAAGGTTCTGGTAATGTGGCCGATATCAATTTAATGCTCATTGCCATGTTGCGAAAGGCTAATCTTAATGCCAATCCAGTTTTAGTGAGTACCAAAAACCATGGTATGCCGCTATTCCCTACACGTAACGGATTTAACTATGTAATTGCCGCCGTAGAGCTTCCACAAGGCATCGTGCTTCTTGACGCAACCAATAAAGATGCGGAAATTGGAGTTTTAAGAACCAGTATAATGAACTGGAAAGGTCGTTTAATTACTAAAGATGGATCTTCAAGTTGGATCTCATTAAATCCGCAAATTCCAGCTGTCAAAAGTGCAATGGTTAATGCTGAAATAAAGCCAGATCTTAAAGTTGTAGGTAAAGCCCAAAACAGGTTTACCGGTAATTATGCTTTTCAATATAGAAATGAGTATAAAAGTTTGAATGAAGATGCACAGCGCAAAGCAGTAGAAAAAGAAGCTAACCAAGCAGAACTTTCCAACTTGAGTTTTGAAAACCTCAATAGTTTAGGAAAACCTGTTTCTTTAGACTATGACTTTGAAGTGGTTGATGCAGTTGAGGACGTTGCTGGAAAACTATATTTTTCACCTTTGGTTTTCTTGGCGGCCAAAGAAAGTCCTTTTAAGCCTGAAACCCGTTTATATCCTGTGGATTTTGGCTATCCTATGAAAGATCGTTACATAGTAAATATAGATTTGCCTGAAGGATATAAAGTAGAATCCCTGCCCGAAAATGCCGTGTTTAATCTTGGGGAGGATATGGGCAGTTTCCGTTACTTGATCTCGCAGATAGGAAACAAACTGCAACTTTCGGTTGAACTTTCTATCAATAAATCTTTCATTGCTGCCGAAGAATACGGAAATTTGAAAAAGTTCTATGAACTTTTAATTGCAAAAGAAAACGAAAAAGTCGTACTTTCAAAAGCATAATGGATATTAAAAACGCACAAGAGGCAGTTGATGAGTGGATAAAACAGCACGGTGTACGCTATTTTAACGAGCTCACAAACATGGCACAACTCACCGAAGAAGTGGGTGAGGTGGCGCGTATTATTGCCCGCCGTTATGGCGAACAGAGCGAAAAGGAAAGTGATAAACATAAAGATTTGGGGGAAGAGCTAGCGGACGTTGTTTTTGTAGTGCTCTGCCTTGCAAACCAAACCGGCGTTGATCTTGAAAAGGCTTTTGAAAAAAAATTGGAACTAAAAACCAAACGCGATCACGATAGGCACCATAGTAATGAAAAACTTAAATAAATGTTCAAAAAAGTTATAAATACAAAAGGTTTTTGGAAATCGGTGTTTTCGCTTGCGGTGGCTTTCGCGCTATTGTTCACGTTGATTAAATGGGCAATTGAAGGTTTTGAAATTGCGTATTTTACTGAAAGAGATCCTGTAATGTTTATACTCACACTTTTTTTGGCAGGTTTTGTTTATGGTTTTTTTGTCACTTTCGGAAAGTTTAGGGCAAAGCTCAAACAAAATGATTCTGGACAATGATCGCCAATCTAAAAAAAGGAGAGCTCCCTTCAGAAAATATAAAAATCAATATTTGCGGCTCTAAAAGTGAATCGAACCGATTGCTTATTCTGCAAGCAGAATTTCCAAATATTTCTATTGAAAACCTTTCAGACAGTGATGATACAGCTGTTCTGCAAAAAGGATTAAGGGTTTTAAAAGGCACTGTAGATGTTCACCATGCCGGTACCGCAATGCGTTTTTTAACCGCTTATTTCGCCGCAAAAGAAGGAGCCGATGTGCTGCTCACCGGAAGCCAGCGAATGCGGGAGCGCCCCATAGAAATTTTGGTCAATGCACTTAGAAATGTGGGCGCAGATATTGAATATGCCCAAAACGAAGGTTTCCCTCCTTTAAAGATAAAGGGTAAAAATCTTCAAAAGAATGAAGTGACTATCAAAGCTGACGTCAGTAGTCAATATATTTCTGCATTAATGCTGATTGCTCCAATGCTTCCCACGGGCCTAAAAATATCTTTGGAAGGCAAAATCACTTCTATTCCCTATATAGAAATGACACTTCAGCTTTTAAAAAACGCTGGAGTTGCTGGAAATTTCACTGGAAATTCTATAGAAATTTCTTCCGCAGAAAGTATTGAAGACGTGCAGATGATTGTGGAATCTGATTGGAGCTCGGCATCATATTTTTACAGTTTGGTCGCTCTTTCTGAAAATCTTCAAATTACACTCGGCAGTTTTTCAGAGGAAAGCTTGCAAGGCGATGCCGCTTTGGCGCAGCTATATAATTCATTGGGTGTGGAAACGGTTTTTAATACTTCTGAGAAAACCATTTCACTGTCAAAAAAGTCCATCGAATTGCCGGATTCATTACTTCTCAATCTTGCAAACACGCCAGATTTGGCACAAACAATTGCAGTGAGTTGCTTCGGGTTGGGCGTAAGTTGCAGGTTGACGGGGCTACATACTTTAAAAATTAAGGAAACTGACAGGCTCTTGGCGTTGAAAACTGAATTGGAGAAACTGGGCGCTTCAGTCCAAATTGATAGCAATTCCTTAAATCTTGAAAAAAGTTTAAAAATTAATAAAGGTATTGCTGTGGAAACGTATCAGGATCACAGAATGGCGATGGCCTTTGCACCGCTTGCCCTGAAAACAGAAATTACGATCAACAGTGCCGGAGTAGTTTCAAAATCCTATCCAAAATTTTGGGAGGATATAGAAAAAGCGGGTGTTAATTGTGTTTTTGAACAATCCAAAAATTAGCTGTTTCGGCCTCATTTTTTAAGCTACGAACACCCAGTGTCAAACATTTAAAAATAATAAACCGTCATTTACTTGACAACGCCTGTTTTGAGGTTGTATATTTGCGCCCTTGTAAACCAAAGCCTTGAAAGGGGCATTTTAAATTTTAAAGAAACGACGCATTATGGGAATGAAACTTTCAAACTTCAACTTTAACCTTCCTGAAGAATTATTGGCAGAATATCCAGCGCCAAACCGCGACGAAGCTCGCTTGATGGTATTGGATAGAAAAAACAAAACCATTGAACACAAAATGTTCAAAGATCTGATTGATTATTTTGACGAAGATGATGTTTTGGTAACCAATAATACCAAGGTTTTTCCGGCGCGTTTGTTCGGAAACAAGGAGAAAACCGGAGCTCGTATTGAAGTTTTTCTTTTAAGGGAATTAAATCCCGAGACCCGTCTATGGGATGTTTTGGTAGATCCAGCCCGAAAAATAAGAATTGGAAACAAGCTGTACTTTGGCGATGACGAGACCCTTGTGGCAGAAGTTATTGATAATACAACTTCGCGCGGAAGAACACTGCGTTTTCTTTTTGATGGGTCTTATGAAGAGTTCAGAAATAAATTGACGGAATTGGGGGAAACACCACTTCCAAAGTATATAAAAAGAGAAGTAGAGCCAGAAGATGCGGAGCGCTACCAAACTATTTTTGCTAAAAATGAAGGAGCAGTTGCGGCGCCCACAGCTGGACTTCATTTTTCAAAACATCTTTTAAAGCGTCTTGAGATTAAAGGAGTAAACGTTGCCGAAGTTACGCTTCACGTAGGCCTGGGAACTTTTAGTTCTGTTGAGGTAGAAGATCTTTCAAAACACAAGATGGATTCTGAGGAGATGGAAATAGACCAGCAGGCAGTCAATATAATCAATGCGGGTATTCAAAAGAAAAAACGTGTTTGCGCCGTGGGCACTACCGCTATGCGTGCTTTGGAAAGTTCTGTTTCTTCAAATCACACACTAAATTCATACAAAGGATGGACAAATAAATTTATTTTTCCACCTTATGATTTCAGCATTGCCAATGCCATGGTTACAAATTTCCATACCCCAAAATCTACTTTATTGATGATGGTTTCGGCATTTGCAGGTCATGATTTTATTAAGGAAGCCTATGCAGAGGCCATTAAGGAAAAATATAGGTTTTATACCTATGGCGATGCTATGTTAATAATCTAAAACAAGTTCAATATAATTGTCAAGAATCCCGATGTGTATCGGGATTCTTTATTTTATAAGCATTTGGTTTTCAAATGTCAAAATAATAATATACCTTAGTCTTCCTTTTGTAAACTAACCAGCAAGTTGAATGAAAAAAACATTACTTTTCTTCATTTTTACACTTTTCTTTTTTGCCGCCTTCTCGCAAGGTGCTGGTGATGATTTGCCTGAAAGCTGGGATCTAAATTTACAACAACAGCCAGAAGTTATTCGCCTTCCCCCACTAGATTTGGAAATGATAGTGCAACAGGATAGCATTAATGATTTGGATAAAAGCATGCCCTGGCGGTATGGAATTGAGGTTCCCGTAAATATAAATATGGAGCACGACGGTTTGTGGACTACACTTCCCGACGGGGCTAAAATATGGCAGGCTACCATTCAATCAACTGGTGCGTTAAACCTGAGCATTAATTTTAGTGATTTTTATTTACCACATGGCTCAAAAGTTCAACTTTACAATCAAGAGAGGACCGATGTTACCCGTACTTATAATAATAACCAGAATAGAGATAATGGACAGTTAGGCACTTGGTTTGTTGATGGCAATATTATTTGGATTGAATATTACCAACCTGCAAATACCCAAAATGTAGCGCGTCTTCAGATAAATAGTGTAATTCACGGATATAGAATGGGCAGGGTAAATGCTCTCCTTGAAGGAAACCGTGGACTTAACGACTCAGGTGAATGTAATTACGATGTAAACTGTCCAGTAGGAAGTGATTTTGACACTAAAAAAGATTTGGTTAAAAAAGCAGTTTCACTTTTAAACTTAGGAAATGGTTATCTGTGTTCTGCTGCTTTGATTAATAATACCAGAAATGATAAAACCCCATACCTTTTAACAACCAACCACTGTCTTCAAAACAGCAATCCTTCGCTTTGGTCCATTCGGTTTAATTGGGTAAGTCCCACTCCAGTATGTGGAACCGGAGATGAAAGCGGCGATTTGCAAACAAATTTCACCATCAGCGGGGCAGAATTGAGGGCAAACAATGCCAAAAGTGATTTTGCGCTTGTGGAGCTTTTTGACAAAATACCAGAATCGTGGGATGTTGCTTTTGCAGGCTGGGATAATTCAGATAATGATCCATTATTTGAGGTTGGTATTCATCACCCCAATGGTGATATTATGAAAATTTGCCGCGATGATTCCGGTGCCGAAAAAATAGATGCCAATGGCACGCAAGTTTGGTTAATTGGTGGCGGTAACCACGGAAGCGGAAATGGTTGGGAAATAGGAACTACAGAGAGCGGCTCATCGGGTTCGCCACTTTTTGACGAAAACGGAAGAATAATTGGGCAGCTTTACGCGGGGCAATCTGCCTGCAACGGTTTGGAAAACAATGGAGATTACGATATTTACGGGAGGTTCGGTATTTCCTGGAATTATGGGACAACACAACAAACCCGACTTAAGGAATGGCTAGACCCTACCAATTCTGGGCACACCACAGTGGAAACACTTCAAAATCTATTGAACATTCCAGATTTTGAAATTACGGGAGATCTTAAAATCTACCCGAATCCTGCAAGTTCAACTATTACAGTTATGAATAATAGATACCCGCACCTGTCATTTCAGTTTTTAAACGTTGTGGGGCGGCGTATCCATTCAGGTTCATTGTCCAATACTATGAACACTATCAATGTTTCTAATCTAGCGGATGGTGTATATTTTCTTCATTTGATTGATGAGGACAGCAAAGACTCTATAACCAAAAAAGTAATTATAAATAAATAAACCATAGTTCTATTAAGTGGATTAAGCCTCTATTCTGAAAAGGAAAAGAGGCTTTTTTCTTTAAAATACAGTAATTTTGCACGATGGTTTCAGAAAAAAAAGATATACGGGCACTTTCAAAAGAAGAACTGCGAAGTTTTTTCGAGAGCATTGGCGACAAAGCTTTCCGGGGAACACAGGTATATGAATGGTTATGGAGTAAGGGAATTCACAGTTTTGATGATATGACCAATATTTCCAAAGAGACCCGTAAACACTTGGATGAAAACTTCGTTATCAACCACATAAAGGTGGACCATCTTCAAAAAAGCAATGACGGCACCATAAAAAATGCCGTAAAACTTCATGACGACTTGGTAGTTGAATCGGTTTTAATTCCTACAAAAAAAAGAACCACGGCCTGCGTTTCCTCGCAAGTGGGCTGTAGTTTGGATTGTACGTTCTGCGCTACCGCAAAGTTGAAACGAATGCGCAATCTAAACCCCGACGAAATTTACGACCAAGTGGTGGCAATTGATAAAGAAAGCCGCTTATATCACGACAAACCGCTCTCAAATATTGTTTTTATGGGAATGGGCGAACCGCTCATGAATTATAAAAATGTTTTGGAGTCTATTGAAAAGATTACCTCAGATGACGGTTTGGGAATGTCCCCAAAACGCATCACCGTATCTACGTCTGGGGTGCCAAAAATGATTAAAAAGCTTGCCGACGATGAGGTGAAATTCAATCTTGCTGTATCATTGCACTCCGCCATTCAAGAAACGCGGGAGCAGATAATGCCTTTTGCGAAGAATTTTACACTGCCAGATCTGCGAGAATCATTAGAATACTGGTACAATAAAACCAAACGCAAAATTACTTACGAATACATCGTTTGGAAAGATATAAACGATAAGTGGGCCGATATTGAAGCTTTGGTAACCTTTTGTAAGTACGTTCCCTGCAAAGTAAATATCATTGAATACAACCCAATAGACGACGGCCATTTTCAACAAGCTTCTTCCATCGTGATTGATGATTACATACAGGCTTTGGAGCACGACAGGATTCCGGTAACGGTCCGCCGAAGTCGCGGTAAAGACATTGACGCTGCCTGCGGGCAGTTGGCAAACAAGCAATAAAAAAGAGCGGCTTTTGCCGCTCTTTTCAATTCAGAATAAAACCTAAATTAGTTTTTTACAATTCTGAAAGTTTTGCTTGCTCCTTCAATAGAAACGGTAGCAATGTAAACACCAGACTGAAGTCCAGCAATGTTTACAGTTTCATTATTGCTAGCTAGTTTTTGAGAAACTACTTCTTGGCCCAACATATTGTAAAGGGCAACACGCTCCATAGCAGTGTTTGCAGAAAGGTTTAATTGACCGTTAGCAACGAAGTGTTTGAAACCTTGGAAAGCTTCATCGTTCACACTCAAAACATCAGCTGTAACTTTAAAATCATCAACTTGGAAACCAAATTGGTCAGAAGCTACATGGTTAATTGCGATATACACATCCTGTCCAGCATAAGCATCAAGATCGAAAGTGAATTCTTCCCAATCAATTGCTTGAGGAACTAAACCACCTTCAAGCTCTGAAAAGTTATTTGGGTCTGTATCAACAGTAGAAACTAAAACTCTAAAATTTTCTTGAGAATAAGTAGCGTCTGCTGCTTTAGCCCAAAATGATAACATATTTCCATCTGCTCCAAGAGTTATTTGTGGAGAAATAAGCCAATCATTGTTTGAGTTAGTTGTTCCGTCTGGTACAGCAGCAAAAGATGTCATTGCTTTTGCTCCACTGTATGCAGTCCAGTCAGAATCAGCTGTTGGATCTAACGGAGGATTTGTTGTAGTTGAATTGAAAACAATAAAAGCTCCAGTGTACCCGGAATTGTCAAAAGTAACACCTGTAAAGCCGTAAGTTGGTAAAAGGTCAAGATCTACTAAAGTCCAATCTCCAACATTTTCAATAATGAAATCATCATAAGATTCAAAATCATCTTCAAAAATAGTCGTCTGTGCATTCATAGCAAAGCCAGCAAATAATGCGGCCAATAATGTAATTTTTTTCATTTTAATATTAATTAAGGAGTTAAAATTTATTGTTCCAAAGTTAACTTTTGACCTTCTGTTTTACTGTACATCCCAAGAGTTTAACGCATTTTTGAATATTCTGATAAGGTTTACAGGTTATATTGTATTCTCCACAATTATTAACAAGCTTTTTAAAGATTTCTGTGCAAAGCCTATAATTGATTGCGCTTTTTACTTTTTGGAAATTAATCCAGACTGCTAAAATTTTGTTAAGGAAAATTTTCAGCAACTAATTTTGGTAGATTTTATAAAATAGTACCTCCAAATCCATCATTCAAATTTGACTATCTTTGAACCTTTATGAAGATAGTTTCGCGCATCAAACTTCCCATTGAAACCGAAATGGAGCTTTTTGAAAAAAAGTTCTCCGCTTCTATGTCTTCCAAAGTTTCCCTGCTAAACAGAATTACGCATTACGTGGTAAACCGAAAGGGAAAACAGATGCGTCCCATGTTCGTTTTTTTGATTGCGAAAATGACCGGCAATGGCCAAGTGAACGAACGTACCTATCGTGGAGCTTCCGTTATTGAGCTTATCCACACTGCCACCTTGGTGCACGATGATGTGGTGGACGATAGTAACCGACGTCGTGGTTTCTTCTCCATAAACGCGCTTTGGAAAAATAAAATAGCAGTTTTGGTTGGCGATTATTTGCTTTCAAAAGGATTGTTGCTTTCCATTGACAACGATGATTTCGACTTGCTAAAAATAATCTCTGTAGCCGTGCGTGAGATGAGCGAAGGCGAATTGCTACAAATTGAAAAAGCCAGAAGGCTCGACATTACCGAAGAAATTTATTTTGAAATTATCCGCCAAAAAACGGCCACCTTAATTGCGGCTTGCTGTGCAATGGGTGCCCGATCTGTAATGGCTCCGGATCAAGAAGTAGAAAAAATGCGCAAGTTTGGCGAGCTTATAGGAACAGCCTTTCAAATTAAGGACGACCTCTTTGATTATGGCAACGAGCGTATTGGTAAGCCTACAGGTATTGATATTAAGGAGCAGAAAATGACACTACCTTTAATTTATGCGTTAAATAATTCGTCTTCCGAAGAAAAAAAATGGCTTATCAATTCGGTTAAAAACCATAATAAAGACAAGCAGCGCGTTAAGGAGGTTATCGCCTTTGTAAAAGATAACGGCGGACTTGATTATGCGGTTTCAAAAATGAAGGAGTATCAAAAACAGGCACTGCAACTTCTTGAAACATATCCCCCCTCTCCCTACAAAGAATCACTGGAGTTAATGGTGAATTACGTAATTGACAGAAAGAAATAAATCTTTCAAAAGTTCATTTGTTAAAATTTGTATTATCCAAAATGCAGAATGATTTTAGTATGAGTGTTTCATACTCTATTCATACTCTATTCATACTCTATTCATACTTTATCTATGGCTTTGGGTAGGCATTAATACGGGTGAACCTAGTGTTTGATTCTATAGAAAATAGTATGTGAATAGTATGCATGACGTGTTGCAATAATCTTTTTTTACCTTGAGACAACCATTATTCAAAAACCTGCGTCTATTAAAATAGAAGCCTTAAACAGCAAAGCGTATTTTGAAAATTATACCCTTACATAAAAACTATTCCAAATTAATTGACAAAGCGTCCAAAGGTGATCGCCGTGCGCAGCATCAATTGTTTGAAATGTTTGCGCCAAAAATGCTGGGCGTGTGCAGGCAATATTTAAAAAGTAATGATTTAGCCGAAGAGGTAATGCTTTCGGGTTTTTTCAAAATGTTCACGCATTTGAATGATTTTAAAAACGAAGGCAGTTTTGAAGGATGGATACGTAGAATTATGGTGAACGAAAGTATCTCCCAACTTCGGAAAGATAAAAAGTTGCATTTTATTTCAGAAGCAGAGATTGAAAATACGGCAGAACATGCCACCTTTATTGAAACCACACTGGAAGCGACAGAAATTCAAAAAATGATAGATAGTCTGCCCGACGGTTATAAAACTGTTTTTGTGCTTTACGCCGTAGAAGGTTATAAGCACGGTGAAATTGCCGAATTGTTGCAGATAAGTGAAAACACATCAAAAACGCAACTGTTCAAAGCACGCAAAATGCTTCAGAATATTGTAAAACAACAAAACAATTTAAGCTATGGCACCCTATAAACTGGAAGACAACATCCGCGAAAAACTGGAGGCGAGGGAGCTGAAACCTTCTGCTGACGCGTGGAAAAAACTGGAAGCAAAATTGGATGCTGAACAGCCCAGAAAGAAAAATCATTTTTGGTATTACGCTGCCGCAAGTTTTGGAGGACTGCTAATCGTAGCTTCAATTTTCTTTAGCAGAAATACTTCGGAAGTAAACACCCCAATAGTAAATGAGAACATAGAACAGACCAAAGTTAAAGAGAAAGCCGAAATCGTTCCGCCAATTATAAATAAGGAAGAGATCGCTTCGGAAGAAAAATTTAAAGAGAAGAGTACTTCTGAAAAGCGATCCGTAAAGAAACAAACGCCCCGTTCAAATAAGTCGCAATTACTTACGGAGCCCAATGCCTCAAAAAAATCTACCGTTGACGAAAAGATCGAAAAGACCGAGGCCATTGCCACACAAGCTCAAGTGAAACAACCTCTTAAAGTAGAGAAACCCGTTCCTTCTGAAGAAGACAGAATTTTCAACACTAAAGTTGATGAAGTTGTTGCTTCAGTAAAAAGACTTCAGCAAAACAATACCGAAGTCACCGCTACCGAAGTGGAAGCACTGCTGAATAACGCCCGCCGTGATATACAGACCCAGCGAATTCTCAGCAGTCGAAAGGTAGATGCCACCGCTTTGCTGGAGGACGTAGAGTGGGAGCTGGAAAAAAGTTTCCGCGATAAGGTTTTTGATGCCCTCGGCGAAGGTTTTAATAAAATCAGAACCGCGGTTTCGGAACGGAACGACTAGCAATATTCAATATTCAATGCTCAATTTTCAATAAACAATAAACATTCATCATCATTAATCAAATCGAACAGTTATGAAATTAATTACATTTAGCACCGCCTTCGCCCTTTGGCTACTTGCAGGGTTTTATACACAGGCTCAAGAAAACGATCACGATACAAAAACCGCCGTTGAGCGTCTTAATTCCTTAAAAGAACAAATCATTCAAGAGGAAAAGGATGCGTTGAAATTCAGTGTTGAAAATATAAACAAGCGTTTTGAAAGCGGAAACATTACCGAGGCTGAAGCCGAAATCCTCAAACAGGAAGTCGCTGAAAAGCACGCTTTAAATATTGAGAACCGTTTGGCAATTATAGACAATAAAGTCGCGCTATTACAACGAAACGGAAACATAGACGAAGACGAAGATGGCCAAATTATTCTGCGCTTCGGTTCCTCTGGCAAAGACAGTGAGAATGATAATGTGCTCTACATTGGCCCCAAAAATAAAAAGCGCAAATATGACCGAAGAACCACCTCGGACCTTGTCTTTGCTTTTGGACTCAATAATGCAATTACGGAAGGTGAGTCCTTGCAGGACTCAGACTTCAAAGTTGCCGGAAGTCGGTTTGCCGAACTCGGTTGGGCATGGAAGACCCGCGTTTTTAAAAACACCAATTGGGTACGCATTAAGTATGGTCTATCTTTTCAATTTAATGGTTTAAAACCTATTGATAATCGTTATTATGTAGACATAGGCGAGCAGACCGAGCTTCAAGAATATACCTTAGATCTTGAAAAATCTAAATTTAGGATGGACAACCTTGTGGTACCCATCCACTTTGAATTTGGCCCTTCTAAAAAGATAGAACACGATGATTATTTTCGTTATTCAACCGAAAACAAGATTAAAATTGGCCTTGGCGGTTATGCAGGTATCAATCTTAGCACACGTCAAAAACTAAAATTTGAAGAAGAAGGGGAAGACAGAAAACTTAAACTAAAAGCCAACTATAATACAAACAATTTCATTTATGGCCTTAGTGGTTATATAGGTTGGCATGGAGTGGCATTGTATGCTAAGTATGACCTTAATACAATTTTCAAGAATAATCCCGTAGATCAGCGTAACGTATCTCTTGGGCTCCGTTTTGACATGGATTAGCCACAGCCATCCTTTATTATTCGTTGTTTATAAACCTGTATGGATTTTTATAATTCGTGCAGGTTTCTTTTCGTAATATCACTATTTTTACAAATCAAGAATCTAACCGTCCAACAATTTAAAAATCCAACATTCTGATCTCCAAAACCACCATAGACAATGTTTTTGAAACCGCCCGGGTAGAGGAGGTGATAGGCGATTTTGTGCAGTTGAAGAAATCCGGAAGTAACTTTAAAGGGCTTAGCCCGTTTACAGATGAGCGTTCGCCGAGTTTTATGGTTAGCCCGGTTAAGCAAATTTGGAAAGATTTCAGTAGTGGAAAAGGCGGAAACGTTGTGGCTTTTTTAATGGAGCATGAACACTTTACATACCCAGAGGCCATAAAGTATCTTGCCAAAAAGTATGGAATAGAAGTAGAGGAAACCGAACAGACTGCCGAAGAAAAAGAGCAGGCAAACGAGCGTGAAAGCCTTTATTTGGTGAGCGAATTCGCGAAAGAATATTTTCACAATACATTGCTCAAAACTGAGGAAGGCAAGGCTATTGGGCTTTCCTATTTTAAGGAACGCGGCTTTACCGAAGAAACCATAAAAAAGTTTGCGCTAGGTTATTCGCCCGATTCTTGGGATGCTTTTACCAGCCACGCCATAAAAAAAGGCTATAAGCTTGAGTTTTTGGAAAAGACAGGTCTATCCATCGTAAAGGAAGAAAAACAGTTTGACCGTTTTAAGGGAAGGGTGATGTTTCCCATTTTGAGCATGAGCGGACGCACGTTGGGTTTTGGAGGACGTATTTTAACTTCAGATAAAAAAGCAGCGAAATATTTAAACTCTCCCGAAAGCGATATTTACCATAAGAGCAAAGTCCTTTATGGAATTTTTCACGCTAAGCAAAGCATTGCAAAGGAAGACAATTGCTACTTGGTAGAAGGCTATACAGATGTTATCCAGTTTTACCAAACAGGTGTCCACAACGTGGTATCTTCATCTGGCACGGCTTTGACTTCGGAACAGATACGGCTTATAAACCGTCTTACCAAAAACATAACCGTCCTTTTTGATGGCGATGCGGCTGGGCTTCGGGCATCCCTTCGCGGTATCGATTTGATTTTGGAACAGGGGATGAATGTGAAGATTTGTACTTTTCCTGAAGGGGAGGACCCAGATAGTTTTTCGCGAAAAAATTCTTTAGAAGAATTAACGCTTTATTTGGAGGAAAACGCTAAGGATTTCATCACTTTTAAAGCCTCTCTTCTCGCTTCTGAAGCAAAGAATGATCCCATAAAAAAATCTGAGACCATTCACGATATGGTAAATAGCATCGCTAAAATTCCCGATGTTATAAAACGTGAAGTGTACATAAAGGAATGCTCCCGGATTATGGACATTTCAGAACAGGTGCTTTTTAATACCCTTGCGCAGATATTTCAGAAAGACAGAAAAGATGCTGCTAAAAAAGCTGTTGTTCCGCAAGAAGCCTTTGAAGTAATTCCCACTGAAAAAAAGATTGAAAAAGTAGATGTTCAACTTCAGTTGGAGCAAAAAATAATTGAGCTTTTGTTGTTATACGGAAACGTAGAAGAAGATTTTGAGGAGTTGATATTGGAGGCTGACGAAAAAGGTGAAATTACTTTAAAGCCGGAAATTCACAAATCGCGCGTGTTTGAAAAAATTTATCTAGACCTTCAAGAAGATGAAATAGAATTTACCAACGCAGAATTTAAGGATTTGTACTATGAAGTGGTGAACCGTTTCAATCAAAATCCTGAAGCAAAGGCAGAAACCTTTATTAATGAACTAGAACCTGAAATGGCTTCTGCCGTCACACATATTTTGATGGAAGAAGAACGCTATGTGCTACACAATTGGGAACGTAAAGAAATATATGTAAAAGAAAAGGAGCAGACAATTGCACAAATGGTGAGTGAGACCATCTTGAACCTGCGCCGCCATTTGGTTTCCCAAAAAATAAACGAACTTTCCGAAACAATGAAACAGGAGGACAGCCCTGAAAAAGAATCAGGTTTACAGGAAATAGTAGATTATTTAAGTTTAAAAAAAGTACTTTCCAATAAACTTAACCGGGTTTTGTAAATTAAGAAAATTGAAACATTCGCGCTTGGTTTATCAACTCTGCCAAACTTGTAACATTCAGTTTTTTTAGCAGTCTTGTTTTGTAGGTACTTACAGTCTTCTCGTTGATTTCCAAAAGTGAAGCGATATCTTTATTGCGCTTGCCATTTGATAGCAGGTTGAGTACTTCAATTTCCCTTGCGGAAAGTTTTTTATATCTGCCTACCAGAGTATTGTCATTTACAGAACGGCTGTTGAAAGCGGCTGCAAACTCATCATTCAAAAATATGCCGCCCATCGCGATACGTTTGATAGCTTGTAGAAATACTTCGGAAGAAATTGTTTTCGGAATATAGCCCGCAGCACCAGATTTTACTGAGCGCAGGGCATAAATTTCTTCAGGATGTGAAGAAAAGATAGCGATTCGGGTTTTCGGGAACTCTTCGCGAATGCTGCGAAGTGCATGAAAACCATTAATTTCAGGAATGTTCAATTCTAAAATTAAAATATCTGGACGTTCTTTCTCGAGGCATTTTAATAGTTCCGATCCGCGGGATACTTTTCCAACAATCAAATATTCATTGGTGCTATCTAGTAAAACGGAAGCGCCTTTTCTGGTTACAGGGTGGTGGTCTGCAATTACAACTTTTTTCATCTTAGTGTTTTTATAAATTCAAGAATGAATAAAACCTTCAGATTTGGGGAGCAAATGAGTTTTAGACACGTAATATTAATACTACATTTTGGATATATAAAATATACAAGGGAAGAAAAGTAAACCTTTCGTTTAATGGTTAAATTGTTCGATAAATAACAGTATTATCTCAATTCCTTGGGGATTTCGCAAATAGGAATTGGGAGCATTTTATGCTGGTTGGCGCTGTTCAATTTTTTGTAAATGTCAAAAACCACTTTCTCCCTCCCTGAAAAATCTGGGCTGCTTTTACCTTTTTCATCCATTTTCATTGCCCATTCCAGTTCGTCATAACTTGCACCAAGTTGGTCTTCGTCGGTTCGGTCATCGCCCCATAATCCATCTGTTGGTGCCGCGGCAATTATTTCTTTATTTATTCCCAAAAAGCGTGCAATTTCATAGACCTCACTCTTCATCAAATCAGCAATAGGACTTAAATCTACACCTCCATCGCCGTATTTTGTATAAAAACCTACACCAAAATCTTCTACTTTATTGCCGGTTCCTGCCACTAGATATTTGTTAAGGGCCGCAAAATAATACAGAGTCGTCATCCGCAATCGGGCACGTGTATTTGCGAGCGACATAAATCGTTCTTCTTCTTTTTCAACTTTTGGCAAAGCGGCAATCAAGGAATCAAAAACAGGAGTGAGGTTAACTTCAATTTTTTCAACTCCCGCAAAATTTTCCTTCAGCCAAATAATATGGTTAATTGCCCGACTTACTTGAGATGACGCCTGATGAATGGGCATTTCTACACATAATAAATTAAGCCCGGTTTTTGCACATAACGCTGAGGTTACCGCAGAATCAATCCCACCGCTTATTCCAATTACAAAACCATCCATTTTTGCGTCTTGTGCATAGGTTTTTAACCAATCTACAATATATTTTATAACTTTTTCAGTCTGCATTTTCTGTGTTTTTAATCTTTTATAATAATACCTTTGCACCGCAAAAGTGGTTAAAGATAAAATTAATAAAAAGGAATGGCGTTAACCAACAATAACATTTTTACTATGGTGAAATATTGCGCATTGATTCTCTTGGGCATTTTCTTTTTTTCGTGTAATAACGAAAGCAAAGTTGAAAAAGAGATTGAAAAAATTCCTATGAATGTTGAAATTATCCGTTTTGATAAGGAATTTGCATCAGCTAATCCTGAAACGCTTCCAAAGCTGAAAGCTGAATTTCCGGCGTTTTTCCCAAAGCAATACAATGATAGTATTTGGATTGAAAAATTAAACGATACGCTGCAAAATCAGCTGGAGGAAGAAGTGGCAAAAACTTTTCCGAATGAGGAAGCATTGGAACAGACACTTATTCCATTGTTTCAACACTTAAAATATTACTTTCCGAAATTTACAACCCCATTGGTGGTAACTACTACATCAGACGTAGATTATCGCAACAAGGTTATTCTTGCAGATAGTATGCTCGTTATTGGTTTAGACAATTATTTGGGCGCCGAACACCGTTTTTACGAAGGAATTGATAAATACATTTCCAAAGAAATGAAGCCTGCGCAAATAGGTCCCGATGTGGCGGAAGTCTATGCAAGGCAGTATATAAAACCGCCCAGCAAAGCTACTTTTTTGGGACAGATTATTTACTTTGGGAAAGAGCTCTATTTAAAAGATCTTTGGCTTCCAAATGCTACGGATGCCCAAAAAATAGGCTATACCGATGAGGAATATCAATGGGCCGAAGAAAACGAGGAGTATATGTGGCGCTACTTTATTGAGAAGGAATTGCTCTATAGTACAGACCCAAAACTGGGAGCACGGTTTATAACTCCTGCCCCTTTTTCAAAGTTTTACTTGGAAATAGACAACGAATCTCCCGGAATGTTAGGGCGCTATTTGGGCTGGAAAATTGTCCGTGCCTATATGGAAAAAAACGATACTGATGTGCAGCGGCTGATGATAACAGATGCTGAAGAAATATTTACAAATTCAAAATACAAACCAAAGAAATAATGGCAATTAAACATACTTCAGAAATAAGTTTAAAAGTAGGTCTTGACGAAAATAAAGTTCCGGAAACTATCAATTGGACAGCCGAGGACGGCGGTGTTTCAAACGAAGAAACCAAAGCGGTAATGCTATCGGTTTGGGACAGTAAAAGCAAGGAATCGCTTAGAATAGATCTTTGGACAAAAGAAATGCCGGTAGATGAAATGAAGATTTTTTTCCATCAAACCTTAAGCGCGATGGCCGATACTTTTCAACGTGCAACAAACGATGACAAGATGAGCGCGACAATGCGTGATTTTTGCGATTATTTTGCGGAAAAGCTAGAGCTGAAGCGGGACTAGAGAATTTTAAAATTCAGAAGTTTGAATAGAATTGTTTAATTCATCAATATAATTCAACACTTCCTCCCTTCCTGTGGAATCACTGGCTGAAGTAACAAAATAGTGAGGCATTTCTTCCCAGGCTTCGAGCATTTTTTCAGTGTATGCGGCAATATTTCTTTCCAAAGCTTTTGGTTTCAATTTGTCTGCCTTGGTAAAAATTATGTTGAAGGGAATTCCGCTTTCGCCCATCCACTGCATAAATTCCAAATCAATAGGTTGGGGTTCGTGGCGACAATCTACTAAAACGAAAGCGAGTACCATTTGTTCTCTCTTTTCAAAGTAGTTTGTAATGAATTTTTGAAAAACTTTTTTACTGCTTTTTGAAACACGGGCATACCCATAGCCCGGCAAATCTACCAAATACCAATTTTTATTTACGAGAAAGTGGTTGATCAGTTGTGTTTTTCCAGGCCGTCCCGAAGTTTTAGCCAAACTCTTGCGCTGCATCAGCATATTGATCAAAGAAGATTTGCCAACGTTACTGCGCCCAATAAAAGCGTATTCCGGCAAACGGTCTTTGGGACATTTTGCAACCTCGCTGTTGCTCATTAGAAATTCTGCCGATTTTATTTGCATTGCTTTAGGGTTAGGAGTTATGAGTTAATGGTTAGGAGTTAAGGGTTATGGGGGAGAATACGTTTTTTAGAAACTTGAAACTTGAAACTTGAAACTTGAAACTTGAAGCCTGAAACTTGGAACTACTAAAACCCTCGTTTCTGCAACCAAGCGTAAAGAAGTTCATTAAACTCATCGGGATGCTCCATCATTGCGGCGTGGCCACATTTATCAATCCAAAATAATTCAGAATCTGGCAGAAGCTCATCAAATTCTATTGCGACTTCTGGAGGGGTTACATTGTCATTTTTACCCCAAATTATGCAGGTAGGAGTGTGCATTTTTGGTAAATCCTTGGCCATATTATGTCTAATGGCACTTTTTGCAATGGCAAGAGTTCGTATTAATTTGTTTCGATCGTTTACAGTTTCATAAACATCATCAACAATTTCTTTGGTTGCAACGGCAGGGTCATAAAACACATTTTCTGCTTTTTGGCGGATATATTCATAATCGCCGCGTTTTGGATAGCTTTCGCCCATAGCACTTTCATAGAGGCCAGAACTTCCTGTGATTATTAAAGCTTTCACTTTTTCAGGATACATTTTTGTGCATAAAAGGCCAATATGCCCACCCAGAGAATTTCCCAAAAGAATCACTTCTTTATAACCCAGATGGTCAATAAACTGCGCTACATATTTTGCGAAATTTTTCACATTGGTACGCAACAAAGTCATCTTGTAAATGGGCAATTCGGGAATTAAAATTTTATAGCCTTTTGGCGGAAAGAAATCTGCAACGCCATCAAAATTGCTCAACCCGCCCATAAGCCCGTGAAGGATGATTATTGGAGTGCCTTCACCTATTTCTAAATATGAAAATTTTCCTTCTTTCTTTAAGTTTTCCGACATGCTTGGTTGCTGCAATTTAGAATGACAAAAGTAAACAAAATTATTTCATAAGGTCTATTTAAAATAAGGCTTTGTTATTTACTGTATCGATTTCACTTTATCTACAAAGTGGTAAAACTTATCAACAAAGTGGTAGAATGTGGTAAAATGTGGTAAAAGTTATATATATTTGAAACTATAAATTACAAATCGGGAATTTCCACAATGCTCAATCTAATAGGCACATACGAATGTAAAGCAGACGTAAAGGGAAGGGTCATGGTACCTGCGCCGCTGAAAAAGCAATTGGCAACTGTAGCTCCCGAAGGCTTTGTAATTAAAAGAGCTGTCTTTCAGCCTTGCCTGGAAATTTACCCAATGAAAGAATGGGACGCTCTCATGCTAAAAATGGGCGAGCTGAATCGATTTAATAGAAAAAACAACGATTTCATAAGAAGATTTACCGCGGGCGTAAAGACCGTAGAGCTTGATGCTACTGGTAGATTGTTGATTCCCAAAGACCTGCTTTCTTTTGCGGGTATCAGTAAAGAGATTGTATTCTCTTCCGCAATAAATATTGTGGAGGTTTGGGATAAAGACAAATACGAACAGGCTATTGATGATGCCGCAAGCGATTTTGCCGATTTGGCCGAAGAAGTAATGGGAAACAAAAGCAATGATGGTGATGGAGTATCATAATCCGGTTTTGCTTAAAGAAACTGTTGATGGGCTTAACATAAAGCCAGAGGGGATTTATGTGGATGTTACTTTCGGTGGGGGAGGCCACTCCCGAGAAATCTTAAAGCGCTTAGGTCCCGATGGAAAACTTATCGCTTTTGACCAGGACAAAGACGCTTTGGAAAACGCTATCGACGATACGCGTTTTTTGCTTATAAATCAAAATTTTCGGTTCCTGAAGCAATTTTTGAGATTTCACGGCTACCGAACCGTTGATGGGATTTTGGGCGATTTTGGGGTCTCCTCGCATCAATTTGATGTTGCTGAAAGAGGTTTTTCTACCCGTTTTGAAGCCGATCTGGATATGCGAATGAATCGCGACAGCAATTTTTCGGCATACACAGTAGTGAATAAATACGAAGAAACGCAGCTGCGAAGTGTGCTTTCAAATTATGGCGAATTGCGAAGTGCTGCGGGAATGGCCCGTGTAATTGTGGAAGCGCGCCAAAATGAAAAAATAAAAACTAGCGAGCAATTAAAAAAAGTGTTGAGCAGGTTTCTGCCAGCGCATAAAGAGAACAAGATTTTGGCCCAGATTTATCAGGCCATTCGCATTGAAGTAAACCAGGAATTGGAAGCATTGAAAGAATTTTTGCTGCAAACAAACGAAGTTTTAAAACCGGGTGGGCGCCTTAGCCTGATAAGCTACCACTCTTTGGAAGATAGGCTGGTAAAAAGATATATCCGAAATGGATTGTTTGAGGGGGAGCCGGAGAAGGATGCTTTTGGACATTTTGAAGTGCCTTTTAAGGCGGTGGGAAAATTTATCATTCCTTCCGAGGAAGAAATAAAACTAAATAACCGCGCCCGAAGTGCCAAGCTTCGTATAGCGAAGAAGTTATAATATGAAAGAGGGTTTTTACAACATAATAAAAGGAAAATTCTTGGTAAGTGACGATGCGCTAAAAAACTGGCGCTTTATCATTTTCCTTTCTGTTCTTGCTTTGATTATGATTGGCAGTTCGCACAGTGCAGACAAGAAGGTTCATAAAATTTCAAAATTGAACGCACAGGTTAAAGAACTGAAAAGCGAATATGTTGATGTGCGTATGCTGTTGATGCAAGCAAGAATGGAAAGCAAAATTATAGCCGCTATGGAAAATCGTGGTTTGCAACCATCCACAACACCCCCGAAGAGAATTAGAATAATTGAACCGGAAAATAAAAAATAGCTAATGCTAAAAGTGTAATCATTAACCAATAACTGACAACCGATACCTGAACATGGCTTTTGAAGAAAAAAACATATTGAACCGTCTATACGTCGTTGCCGGATGCATGTTTCTTTTTGCGCTTGCCATTAGTGTGAAGTTGATGAACATTCAGTTTGTGGATGGTGAAAAATATCGCGAATTGGCAAAGGAGAACACTACAAAAAATTTCGTAATTCCTGCAACCCGTGGTAATGTTTATGCTGATGATGGCAGCCTTTTGGCCACTTCGGTTCCAAAATATGATATTCGTTTTGATGCTGTAACGGTTTCTTCGGAAGATTTCAAGGAAAATTTAAAGCCGCTTTCAGAAGGGTTGAGCAAGATGTTTGGCAAGCCTGTTTCGCATTATCAAAATATGTTCAGAAAAGCGCGTGCCGATAAAAATAGGTATTTGCTTATTGTGAAAAATCTGGGTTATTCAGATTATATAAAGGTGAAAAACCTGCCGCTTTTCCGCAAAGGTCCCTACAAGGGTGGAATCATTGTGGAGCAGCGCACCGTTCGCGAACATCCCATTGGTAAAATTGCACAACGCACCGTCGGTGATGAAGCTTTTGATCGTCCCGGCTATTATGCCGTAGGACTTGAAGGTGCTTTTAATGATTTGTTGACCGGAAAGGAAGGTCATCGCCTCAAGCAAAAAATTGCCAAAGGGCAGTGGAAACCAGTTTCCGACGATAATGAAATAGAGCCGCAGGATGGCTATGATATTGTTTCGACTATCAATGTGAATATGCAGGACATTGCCCACCACGCTTTGTTGAAACAATTGGAATATTACGAAGCCGAGCACGGAACGGTAATCGTAATGGAAGTTGCGACGGGCGAGATAAAAGCCGTTTCAAATTTGGGGCGTACTTCCAGCGGAACCTATTATGAAAAACTCAATTATGCCATCGGCGAATCGCACGAACCGGGTTCTACTTTTAAGGTAATGGCTATGATGGCGGCTTTGGAGGATAAGGTTATTGATACTAGTACTGTTGTCGATACAGGTAAGGGTGTGAAAGTTTTCTACGGAAGAAAAATCTACGATTCCCACCGGGGCGGCTACGGAAAAATTTCGGCTGCAAAAGCTTTGGAAGTTTCCTCAAACATTGGTTTGGCTACAATTATAAATGATAACTATTCCAAAAATCCCAACAAATTCATCAACCGTTTAAAAAGCTGGCACCTGACCGAAAAAACAGGTGTTGCCATTAAAGGTGAGGGTGTGCCTATGATTCCGCAGCCTGGCGATAAAAAATGGAGCAAAAATGCTTTGCCATCTATGGCTTATGGTTATAATCTACGACTTACCCCACTGCAAACCTTAAACTTTTACAATGCTATTGCAAATAATGGCGTGATGGTAAAGCCGCGTTTCATAAAAGAGGTTCGCGCTTGGAATGAAAAAGTAACAACTTACGATACCAAAGTTATAAACCCTAAAATCTGTTCTGATGAGACCTTGAGTAAAATCAAGGAAATTATGAAGAACACGGTAATACGTGGTACGGGGAAATCACTTTACTCCCCAGATTTTTCAATGGCCGGAAAAACGGGAACTGCACAAACAGAATATTGGATGCCCGATTGGAAAAGCAACCGCCGTTATATTTCATCATTTGCGGGATTTTTTCCTGCGGAAAACCCCAAGTATTCCTGTATCGTAATTATCCACAAACCAAGCACCAAAAAAGGTTTTTATGGCGCTGATGTTTCAGGGCCAGTTTTCAAAAGAATAGCCCAAAAAATATTTACCGAATCCCGAAATATTGATAAGGTTGAAAGTATAGAGCAGCCAGATCCAACCATTGAAAGAGATTTTGAGAAGTATTATTCAAAACTGCAGCAACCATCCAAAACGATTCCAAATGTTACTGGAATGGCGGGAATGGATGCGGTTTCCTTATTGGAAAATCTCGGGCTGCGGGTACAAGTTGTGGGCAATGGCACCGTTGCCAGCCAATCCATAAAGTCTGGCGAAACCTTAAAAAAGGGACAATTAATAACCTTGAATTTATCGTGATACTTTTAAAGGACATATTGTATAAGGTTACCATCGAAAGCGTAGTTGGCAGTACTTCCGTGGCTATAAACAATCTGGAGTTTGATTCCCGAAAAGTATCCTTGAACGATGTTTTTATTGCTATAAAGGGAGCGGTTTCAGATGGGCACCAATTCATAAAAAACGCGGCTGACCAAGGTGCTTTGGTTATTATTTGTGAAACCCTGCCCGAAAATATCATTAACGGTATTACATATGTACAAGTGGCAGATTCGCATAAAGCATTAGCGATAATGGCTGCAAATTACTACGGCAATCCTTCAGAAGAATTAAAGCTGGTTGGAATTACCGGAACCAACGGAAAGACTACGGTTTCTTCTTTATTATATCAACTTTTCAAAAAAGCAGGAATGGAAGCTGGTTTGCTTTCAACTGTAAAAATAATGGTAGGGGATATTGAGTATAAAGCTACACATACAACTCCTGACTCACTTACAATTAATAAATATCTGCGCGAAATGGTTGAAGCTGGTGTGGAATTTTGCTTTATGGAGGTAAGTTCACACGGCATACATCAGAAACGCACAGAAGCATTGCGTTTTTCAGGAGGTGTATTTACAAATCTATCTCACGACCATTTGGATTATCACAAGGATTTTGCGGAATACCGTGATGTGAAAAAATCATTTTTTGATGAATTGCCAAAAACTGCTTTCGCGCTAGTAAATGTGGATGACAAAAATGGGGTGGTAATGCTTCAAAATACAAAAGCGAAAAAGCATACATACGCCCTTAAAACCTATGCAGATTATAAAGCACAAGTTTTGGAGAGCCAATTTACCGGGCAACTCCTGAAAATAAACAATCAGGAATTGTGGGTGAAATTGATTGGCGGTTTCAATGCTTATAACTTGCTTGCAATTTTTGGGACCGCTGATTTATTAGGATTGCAGGAACTTGAAACTCTTCAAATTATGAGCACTCTGGATAGTGTTGGCGGAAGGTTTCAATATTTAATTTCAGAAAAGAAAATCACTGCTATTGTAGATTACGCACATACTCCAGACGCATTAAAAAATGTGTTGGAAACCATAAACAGTATTCGCACAGGAAATGAAGAAGTGATAACTGTGGTGGGTTGCGGTGGAGACCGTGATGCACGGAAGCGCCCCGTGATGGGTAACATTGCTGCTTCACTGAGCACAAAAGTGGTTTTTACAAGTGATAACCCACGAACCGAAAACCCTGAAATAATTATTGAACAAATTGAAGCTGGTGTCCCTGCAGAGCACTACAAAAAAACCATTTCAATCACGAATAGAAAAGAAGCCATAAAAGCCGCTTGCCAAATGGCGCAGGAACACGACATCATTTTGATTGCCGGAAAAGGCCACGAAACTTATCAGGAAATTAATGGAGAACGCTTCGATTTTGATGATTTTGAAATAGTAAACCAACTTTTAACCGCCCTAAACAAATAGCCAATGCTTTATTATCTTTTTGAATACTTGGATAAAACATACGACGTGCCGGGTGCGGGGCTGTTCAATTTTATTACGTTCCGGGCGATTTTGGCGGTTATCCTTTCGCTTTTTATCGCCACGGTTTACGGTAAAAAAATAATCAATTATCTACAGAAAAAGCAAGTAGGTGAATCTATCCGTGATCTTGGTTTGGAAGGTCAAAACGAAAAAGCGGGAACGCCGACAATGGGCGGGATCATTATTATTTTGGCTACACTGGTTCCCGTTTTGCTTTTTGCGAAACTCGAAAACATTTACGTAATCCTTTTGATTGTTACTACCGTTTGGATGGGAACCATCGGTTTTATTGACGATTACATTAAAAAATTCAAAAACGACAAGCAAGGTTTACCTGGAAAATTTAAGATAATTGGTCAAATAGGGCTGGGCCTATTTGTGGGTATAACTATGTATTTGCATCCAGACATCATAGTGCAACATACTGTTGAAAATCCTGAAACCCAAACCGAAATAACTGAAGTGATTGCAAAAGAATCTGCCAATACTTTTTATGTGAAGGACAAGGCGATGCTCACCACTATTCCCTTTGTGAAGGAAAACGAATTCAATTATTCTGAACTCATAAGCTGGGCGGGCGAGGGTTATAAAAGCTATGTATGGCTCATTTTCATTCCGATTGTAATTTTTATTATCACGGCCGTTTCAAACGGGGCCAATCTTACAGATGGAATTGATGGCCTCGCTGCGGGCACTTCCGCCATAATCGGGCTGACCCTTGCGCTCTTTGCGTGGGTATCGGGCAACGTGATTTTCGCGGATTATCTCAATATAATGTACATCCCAAATACAGGTGAAATGACCATTTTCATAACCGCTTTTGTTGGAGCGCTCATCGGATTTTTATGGTACAATACCTATCCGGCACAAGTATTTATGGGCGATACAGGCAGTTTGACTATTGGCGGAATCATCGCCGTAATTGCAATTGCCGTTCGGAAAGAACTGTTGATACCAATTCTCTGCGGAATATTCCTGATGGAAAACCTTTCGGTGGTTTTACAAGTAAGCTGGTTTAAATACACAAAGAAAAAATTTGGTGAGGGCAGGCGCATTTTCAGAATGTCTCCCTTGCATCACCACTATCAAATAAAGGGGTTTCACGAAAGCAAGATCGTGACGCGGTTTTGGATTGTGGGAATTTTTCTGGCCATTATCACAATCGTCACCTTAAAAATCAGATAAGGATTATTTACGATATACGATTTTGGATTTACGATTATGAAGGAAGAAATTAAAAAGAGAATGTTGCGATTTGCAGTTGATGTGGGAAAGTTGTGTATGAGGTTTCCTATCTCAAGAGAATATAATGCTTATTGTAATCAATTAATTAGATGTTCAAGTATAGTAGGAGCCAATTATAGAGCGGCATGTAGAGGAAAATCCGATAGGGATTTTATAAACAAATTGAAAATTGTGGAAGAGGAGGCGGATGAAAGTATGTTTTTCTTAGAAATATTGAAAGAAATGTCCGAATCACATCACGAGGAAATTGACCGATTGCATAAGGAAGCTGACGAATTTCTTTCCATTACAATTGTGTCAATAAAAACGATTCGAAAAAGATTAGATGGAAAAGATGGGCACAAATCATAAATCGTCAATCGTAAATCGTAAATCGAGAATCGTAATTCTCGGAGGAGGAGAAAGTGGGGTAGGCACAGCCATTTTAGGAAAAAAGAAGGGGTTTGAGGTGTTTGTTTCAGACTTCGGAAAAATAAAAGAGAAGTACAAACAAGTTCTTATAAATAATGGAATTGAATGGGAAGAGGAAGGCCATTCCGAAGCCAAAATCCTTTCCGCAGATATTGTGATGAAAAGTCCGGGAATTCCCGATAAGGCGCCAATTGTTAAAAAGTTGCGCGAAAAGGGGGTGAAGGTCATTTCTGAAATTGAGTTTGCCGCAAAATATACAAAGGTAACCATTGTAGGAATCACGGGTAGCAACGGAAAAACAACCACCGCAAGTTTGACCTATAAATTGCTGAAAGACGGCGGACTTAATGTGGCGTTGGGCGGAAACATCGGGAAGAGTTTCGCAGAGCAGGTTTCCGAAGAAAAGTACGAAAACTTCGTACTCGAACTCAGCAGTTTTCAGCTTGACGGCATTGAAACCTTTGCACCGCACATCGCAGTTTTGACCAACTTGAGTCCGGACCATTTGGACCGATATGATTATAAATATGAAAATTATATCGCTTCAAAATTTCGGATAACGATGAACCAAACCTCGCAGGATTACTTCATTTATGATGCAGATGATGTTGAAATAATAAAGTGGCTTTCGCAAAATTCCATAAAATCACAACCGCTGCCTTTTTCGGTAAAAAAAGAACTGAACCAGGGAGCTTTTAAAAGAAACAACGAAATAATAATAAAAATAAATAATACAGAATTTACTATGCCAATCGCAACAATCGGAATACAAGGGGAACACAATGTAAAGAACGCAATGGCTGCATCAACGGTAGCCACATTATTGAGAATCAGAAAACAGACAATCCGTGAAAGTCTGGAAGGATTTCAGGGCGTGGAGCACAGGTTGGAAAAGGTTTTAAAAATCAACAATGTGATGTACATCAACGATTCCAAAGCCACCAATGTAAATGCTACATTTTTTGCGCTGGACAGTATGGAAAACCCAACCGTGTGGATTGTTGGCGGTGTGGATAAAGGGAATGATTACAGTGAGTTGTTGCCGTTGGTAAACGAAAAAGTAAAGGCAATAATCTGCTTGGGGGTAGACAATGAAAAATTAATCACAGCCTTTGGAAATATTGTGGATACTATCGTGGAAACGGATTCAATGACTATGGCGGTGCAAATTGCGTACAAGTTGGCAGAAAGGAATAACACTGTTTTGCTATCGCCGGCTTGTGCGAGTTTTGATCTATTTGAAAATTACGAAGACCGCGGCAGACAATTTAAGGAAGCAGTTAGAAATTTGTAAAAAACAAAATACGAAAACTGAAATACGAAATTTTAGAAACCAGAAACATATCAAGTGAAAAACATTTTCAATTACATACAGGGTGATAAAGCAATCTGGGGAATTGTAGGCCTTTTGGCGTTATTTTCCTTTTTGCCGGTATATAGCTCCAGTAGCAACCTTGCCTATTTGTATGGAGATGGAAGCACGCTGCCATATTTACTGCGCCATTTTTCACACCTTGTATTGGGCTTTGGAATTCTGTATGGCGTTCATAAAATACCTTATCACTATTTCCGGGGGCTTTCCATTATCGCCATGCCCGTTATTATCCTGCTGTTGATTATCACAATGGCGGAAGGAACCACGATTGACGGTGCAAACGCAAGTAGGTGGATACGCTTGCCGTTTGTGGGTATAACATTTCAGACTTCAACACTGGCTGGAGTGGTTTTGATGACTTATGTGGCGCGTTATCTTTCGCGCATAAAAGGAAAAACGGTAACTTTTAAAGAAACAATACTACCGCTATGGGTGCCTGTATTTATAGTGCTTGCATTAATACTTCCTGCTAACTTTTCTACCACTGCAATCTTTTTTTCAATGATTGTAATGCTCGTTTTCGTAGGCGGGTATCCGTTGAAGTATTTAGGGATAATACTAGGTGCGGGAATAATCTTCCTCACGCTTTTCGTGCTTACCGCAAAAGCATTTCCAGGTGTTTTCTCAAACCGTGTGGATACTTGGATAAGTCGAGTTGAAAATTTTAGTGATGACACAGACACCGAAGCCGATTACCAAATAGAAAAAGCAAAAATAGCAATTGCTTCAGGCGGTGTGGCAGGTTTGGGACCGGGCAAAAGTGTTCAGAAAAACTTTTTGCCGCAGTCATCCTCAGATTTTATTTATGCAATAATCGTTGAAGAATTTGGCCTTTTGGGCGGAATGTTTTTAATGGTGCTGTATTTGTTTCTTCTTTTTAGAATTGTCGTGGTAGCACACAAATCCACTTCTGTTTTTGGAAAATTACTTGTCATCGGCGTTGGTTTGCCTATTGTTTTTCGTGCAATGATAAATATGGCCGTAGCCGTAGAATTATTCCCCGTAACGGGCCAAAACTTACCATTGATAAGTAGTGGAGGAACGTCAATTTGGATGACATGTCTCGCACTTGGCATGATTTTAAGTGTAAGTGCAAAACGTGAAGTGGTTGCAAAAGAAGAAACAGAAGAAAACCCATTGGATATTTTAAGCGAAACAATTTGAAATATAAATTCATCATATCAGGCGGCGGAACCGGAGGTCACATTTACCCGGCAGTTGCCATTGCGAACGAGTTAAAAACCCGTTTTCCCGATGCTGAATTTTTATTCGTTGGTGCAGAAGATAGAATGGAAATGGAAAAGGTGCCACAGGCAGGCTATAAAATAAAAGGGCTTTGGATCTCGGGACTTCAACGCAATTTGTCGTTGCAGAATTTAGCATTTCCGTTGAAACTTGTTTCCAGTCTTGGCAAATCGCTTAAAATTCTTAAAAAGTTTAAGCCAGATGTTGCAATCGGTACGGGAGGTTATGCAAGTGCTCCCTTGTTGCGAATGGCCGCTTTGAAAGGTATTCCCTGTTTAATTCAAGAGCAGAACAGCCATGCGGGAATCACAAATAAGTGGTTGGGTGGGAAAGTACAGAAAATTTGTGTGGCGTATGAAAGGATGGAAAAATTCTTTCCTGCGGAAAAAGTAAAGATAACTGGCAATCCCGTGCGACAGGATTTGCTTGATATTTCTTCAAAAAAAGAAGAAGCCAGGACTTTCTTCAATTTGAAAAAGGAAAAGAAAACATTGTTGGTGTTGGGCGGAAGTTTGGGTGCAAAAAGAATAAACCAATTGATAGAAAAATCACTTTCTTTTTTCGAAAAACAAAATCTACAAGTAATCTGGCAGTGCGGAAAATATTACGAAGAAGCATATAAAGACAAAGGCTCGGCAAGTGTGCAGGTACATACCTTCTTAAACCGGATGGATTTGGCCTATGCGACAGCAGATTTCATTATTTCGCGGGCGGGCGCACTATCGGTTTCGGAACTGTGTTTGGTGGGCAAACCGGTAATTTTTATTCCTTCGCCCAATGTGGCCGAAGACCACCAGACCAAAAATGCGTTGGCAATCTCAGAAAAAAATGCTGCGTTATTGATAAAGGAAAGTGAGCTGGATGCCAAATTTGAAAAGGAATTTTCCGCATTGTTGGTTTCCGAAGAAAAGCAGAAAACCCTTTCTGAAAACATAAAAAAACTGGCAAAACCAAACGCCACAAAAGATATAGTTGAAGAGATTGAAAAATTATTGAAAGCTTAAAATTGAAAGATTTAAATCAAATACAAACCTTTTACTTCGTAGGCATCGGCGGCATTGGCATGAGTGCGCTTGCGCGTTACTTTAAAATGCAGGGAAAGAATGTTTTTGGTTACGACAAAACATCGACCGATTTAACGGATGAATTGGTTGCCGAAGGCATTCCAGTAACATTTATTGATGAAATTTCTGAGATTCAAAGTGGAGTGCTTTCCAAGGAAAACGTTTTGATTGTTTATACGCCCGCCATTCCAAAGGGGAATAAAATTTTAAATTATTTCTTTTCCGAAGAATTTACAATCCTTAAACGCGCCCAACTTTTAGGTGAAGTCTCAAAAAACACACTTTGTTTGGCAGTTGCCGGTACGCACGGAAAAACAACGACTTCGGCAATTTTAGGACATTTATTGACGGAATGTGATATGCCCGTCACCGCTTTTTTGGGCGGAATTGCGGAAAACTACAACTCAAATTTTATTTACAAGGGTAGTGAAATAACGGTCGTGGAAGCAGATGAATTTGACCGTTCCTTCCTGCAGCTTCGTCCAGATATTGCCTGCGTAACTTCAATGGACGCGGATCATTTGGATATTTATGGGGATGCTGCCGAAATAGAAACTGCGTTTAGAGCTTTTTCAAAATTGGTTGAGAAAGAAGAAAACGTTTTCATAAAAAAGAACCTTCCATTGGACGGGATGACGGTTGCTGTGGGAGAATCCGCAGATTACGAAGCGCAAGACATAAAAATAGAGAACGGGGCATACATTTTTAACTTAAAAACCCCAAACGAAACTTTGGAAAATTTAACATTCCATCTTCCTGGGCACCACAATCTTACAAATGCCATCATGGCTTTGGGCATGGCGATTTTAGCAGGCTCCCCAACCGGTCGTCTGCCCAAAGCATTGGCATCTTTTAAAGGGGTAAAACGTCGCTTTTCATATAAAATTAAAACCGGCGCATTGGTTTTGATTGATGACTATGCACATCATCCCACAGAAATTGATGCACTGTATCAAGCTGTTGATGAAATGTACCCCAACGATCACAAACAGATTGTTTTCCAGCCACATCTTTTTAGTAGAACACGTGATTTTGCTGAAGGTTTCGCAAAAAGTCTATCGCAATTTGATGAAGTGGTGCTGCTGGATATTTATCCTGCGAGGGAAGAACCCATAGAAGGAATAACATCTGAATGGCTTTTAAAACATGTTGTTGCAGAAAATAAACGGTTGGTTTTTAAATCTGCCCTTCCCGAAGTGCTGCTGAAGTCAAAATGCAGGATAAAATTGCTCGTGGGTGCTGGAGATATAGGCGCTGAAGTGAATAAGTTAACCAAAATCTTGAAAAATGAAACGTAGTATTGAAATCATCAAATTTATCATTTTGCTTGGCATTATGGCGTTTCTTTTCAGCTTTACAAAAAAGCGAAATGACGCCAGAAAATTGACTAAACTGGACGTAGAATTTGTAGATGAAAACAGTCCATTTATAACATACAATACAGTTAATAAATTGTTGATACAAAATCAAGCCAAGGTTACGAGCATAGGCAAAGAAACTTTAGTTTTGAAGAAGATGGAGCAGAGACTGCAGGAAAATCCTATGGTTCGTGATGCTCAGGTCTATGTATCTGTTGACGGTACGCTGGGGGCAAAGATTGAACAACGCAAACCAATAGGCAGGGTGTCCGCTTCGCCGGATTATTATTTAGACGCTGACGGAAAAAAGATGCCGTTATCTGATGTTTACTCGGCAAGGGTGCCATTAATTACGGGAATTTCAAAAAATAATTTTGCTGAAGTTACCCAATTGCTGCTAAAAATCAATGACGATGAATTTATGAGACGAAGCGTGGTGGGTTTAAACAGAAAAACGAACGGCGAGATAGAATTGGAGCTTAGAAAAGCAAACTTTAAAGTGCTTTTTGGTAAACCGGAAAACATTGAGAAAAAGTTTCAAAACTTTAAAGCATTTTATAAAAAAACAAAACAGGACAGTACACTGTATGGGTACAATATGGTAAATCTGAAGTTCGAAAGTCAGGTAATTGCCACAAAAAAGTAAGGCCATGGAAAATGATAATATTGCTGTAGGATTGGATATTGGAACTACCAAGATAGTTGCTATGATTGGTAGAAAGAACGATTACGGCAAAATGGAGGTATTGGGAATAGGAAAGGCAAAGAGCCTTGGCGTGCACCGTGGCGTGGTAAACAACATTACCCAAACCATTCAGTCCATTCAGCAAGCGGTTCAGGATGCCGAAACTTCTTCAGGAATGAAAATTAAGGAAGTTGTTGTAGGCATAGCAGGTCAACACATACGTAGTCTTCAGCATAGTGATTACATCACCCGTCCCAATGGTGAAGATGTTATAAAAGAAGAGGATATAGACCGTCTTTGCAACCAGGTGCATAAGCTGGTAATGCTTCCCGGAGAAGAAATTTTGCATGTACTTCCCCAAGACTTTAAAGTTGATGGGCAAGCCGAAATAAAAGAGCCTATTGGAATGTATGGCGCACGATTGGAAGCTAATTTTCACGTAGTAGTTGGGCAGGTTTCTTCCATCAGAAATGTAGGGAGATGCATTAAAAGTGCTGGTCTTGAACTTTCAGCGATCACATTGGAACCCTTGGCTTCGGCAAAAGCAGTTTTAAGCCAAGAAGAAAAAGAAGCTGGTGTAGCTCTGATTGATATAGGAGGTGGAACGACAGATTTGGCAATTTTTAAAGACGGCATCATTCGTCATACAGCCGTAATTCCTTTTGGAGGAAATGTTATCACCGAAGACATAAAAGAAGGCTGTTCCATAATCGAAAAACAGGCTGAACTTCTGAAAATAAAATTTGGCTCCGCTTGGCCCGGAGAAAACAAGGATAACGAGATTGTTTCTATTCCCGGACTTCGTGGAAGAGAACCAAAGGAAATTAGCTTAAAAAATCTTTCAAAAATAATCCATGCCCGTGTTATCGAGATTATCGAGCAGGTATATATGGAAATAAAAAATTACGGCCATGAGGATCCTAAAAAGAAGCTTATTGCGGGCATTGTGCTCACTGGTGGTGGCGCTCAGCTTCAGCATATAAAACAATTGGTAGAATATATCACGGGAATGGACACGCGCATTGGCTATCCTAATGAGCATTTGGCCGGTGATAGTGACGCCGAAACCACCAGTCCTATGTATGCAACGGCTGTAGGTTTGGTGCTGAATAGTTTAGAAAGCAAGGAAAAATCTTCATTGATGAAGCGTTTTTCACATGAAGTTGCTTCGGAAGAAACTGAAAAAAAAGCTGACGAAACCGAAATTAAAGAAGAAACTAAAGAAGAAAAAAATAAAGAAAAGGAACAAAAAACCTCAAAGCGGTTTTTTGATAAATGGGCAGAGAAGTTCAAGGAATTTTTGGACAATGCCGAATAATGACAAATAGAAAAAGAAAGGACCACAAATAAAAAAAATATGAGCAGCAAAACAGAATTTGACAACATTTCTTTCGACCTTCCAAAAAACCAATCCAATGTGATAAAGGTTATTGGTGTAGGGGGCGGGGGAAGTAACGCCATTAACCATATGTTCAGCCAGGGCATAAAGGGAGTTGACTTTGTAATATGCAACACAGATGCCCAAGCCTTGGAAAATAGCCCTGTGCCTATTAAGATCCAATTGGGGGTTTCGCTCACCGAAGGTCTGGGAGCCGGTGCTAACCCTAAAGTTGGTGAACAGTCTGCCGTGGAAAGCATGGAAGAAATCCGCAGTATGCTCACCACCAATACCAAAATGATTTTCATCACTGCCGGAATGGGCGGTGGTACCGGAACTGGTGCAGCGCCAATTATTGCAAAAATGGCCAAAGATATGGATATCCTGACGGTTGGAATTGTAACCATTCCATTCCAGTTTGAAGGAAAAACTCGAAACGACCAAGCTCAAATTGGGGTTGAAAAACTGCGCCAAAATGTGGATTCCTTAGTAGTAATAAACAATAATAAACTGCGAGAGGTATATGGAAACCTTGGTTTTAAGGCAGGTTTTTCAAAAGCTGATGAGGTTTTGGCCACCGCTGCTCGTGGTATTGCCGAAGTTATTACACATCACTACACGCAAAACATTGACCTTCGTGATGCAAAAACCGTACTTGCCAATAGTGGTACGGCCATAATGGGGAGCGCCACTGCTTCTGGCGCCAATAGAGCCAAAGAAGCTATTGGCAAAGCATTGGATTCTCCTTTATTGAATGATAATAAAATAAAAGGCGCCAAAAACGTATTGCTGCTTATCGTTTCTGGTTCTGATGAAATCACCATAGATGAAATTGGCGAAATCAGTGATCACATCCAGGATGAAGCTGGCCACAGCGCGAATATCATTATGGGTGTGGGTGAAGAAGAAAGTCTTGAGGGTTCTATTTCAATCACTGTTATTGCAACGGGTTTTAATGTGGAACAGCAAAACGAAATAGTAAATACTGAAACAAAAAAAATAATCCACACACTTGAGGATGAACAAAGAGCAGAACAGAGTCTTACACCAAAGGCAACAGCTAGCCCAGTACGATTGCCAGAGCAACCTTTAAGCACAAAACCTAGAGCCGAAGCTCCAGTGGTAAAACACACACTTTTTGATACTGCAGAAGTGGAAGAGAAACTGCCATTTGAAGGCTACATTAAAACTTCGGAATTGTTGAAGAACCTTAATGTTTCTTATGAAGAAGTGGAAGCAAAGAATATAGAGGAATTCAATCAAGTGGAAGTCAATAAAATTAACGTTAACGAATTTATGATTCTTGAAGCTCCAAAGAAGGAAACCGAAAAGGATTCTGAAACTGTTACACCTTCTTCCGAAGAAAGTGATGAGCAGATGTTGATGTTTGATCTTCCAATAAACTCAGCTTCAAAAAAATCTTCTGAAAAGGAAAAAAAGGAGGAAACTGTTTTCTTTGATCTGGGCGAGATAGAAGTTCAGGATCACATTGAGGTTATCCCGGTTACCGAAGTATCTGGTGAAGGAATAAAGCGTTATAGCTTGGATGACTACCAAGAAGTAGAAAATCAATTAAATAATGCCAAGCCTGCAAAATTGGTTGCCGAAGAAATAGAAGAGGAAGAAATTATTTTCGAAAAACGAACGGTTGCGGAACCCAATTCAAAAGAAGTGGAAACCCAAGGTGAAGAAGATCCATTAAATTCACCGATTTCAAAAATATTGAGCGACCGTACTGAAGAACGTAAAAGAAAAATGAAGGAGTTTAATTATAAATTCAAAAACAGTCCTTCCCGTATCGATGAGATTGAAAAGCAACCTGCTTATAAACGTATGGGCATTGATCTTAACGAAACAAAAAGCGAACCTAACATTTCTAGAACATCTGTAAATACAGAAGATGATGAAATTGAATTGCGTAAGAACAATTCATATTTACACGATAATGTTGACTAAGTGATATTTTTTTCACTTAAAGCAGGGGCCCGAATTTCTTAATTGAGTTTGGGCCTTTTTTGTAAAATCTATTCATTTATAAAACTAATAATACTATTTCGAATTTCGGTTGAATTAAGTATCTTCGTACGCTATTAAAAACAATGGAATGAGCTTACAGGAAAAGATAATGGATGCAATGAAAACCGCAATGAAATCTAAGGACACCCAGTCTTTGGAAGCTTTGCGTTCCGTAAAATCTGCCCTGCTTTTGGCACAGACCGAAACGGGTTCCAAAGCAGATTTGACCGAAGAGGAAGAAATAAAATTGTTACAAAAGCAGGTAAAGCAACGCAGGGACAGTGCCGCAATTTATAAAGAGCAGGGGCGCGAGGATCTTGCCGAGCCAGAATTGGCCCAAGCACAGGTGATAGAACAGTTTTTACCAAAACAATTAAGTGAAGAAGAAGTGGGTAAAATTGTTGATCAAATCATCATTGAAAGTGGGGCTTCCTCTATGGCCGATATGGGAAAAGTAATGGGCTTGGCCAGCGCAAGGGTTGCAGGAAAAGCAGATGGCAAAACCATTTCAACAATTGTAAAGTCAAGACTTTCTTAGATATATAAATTGAATTTCCGCTTTTGTGGGAATGACAAGGCCGCGTGGCGCAACTGAATAGCGCATCAGATTTCGGCTCTGAGGGTTGGGGGTTTGAATCCCTCCGCGGTCACTTGAGAGAGAAGTCCATATGTAAAAGTATGGACTTTTTATTTATATAAGATATTGAAAAATTAAAGCCCAAACTGCTTTAAATGATGGTCTAAATGCTTGTATTGCATCTGGCCCCATTGTTGGGGAGTGAATTTTCCAAAAACAGGGTGTGGCTCCCATTGCGTTTCATCTTTCATCTCGTGAAATTGGTCTATCAATTTTGCAAGCTCATACTTTTCTGTATCAAAATCCTTACTGCCGGAAATTTTAAAACTCCTTGCAGTTGGTAAATTCTGTTTCCATGGTTTGTCGTTATACAACATTGCCTTAAACAGAAAGGCTAGTGGAAAAAATTGTTTTTTCACATTGCCCTTGCCCAATGAAACATTTAAGGGCTGCTGGCAGTGGTGCAACATTTGGGCAACGTCCATCTTTCCCCATTTGCGTCCACTTTGGCTACTAAGCTTATTCAGCCTTTCCTTTATTTCAGAATATGCTTCGTTTTCAAAAAGTGATTTCATCTTCTATATATTTAAGTAATAAATGTATTCATTATAACTTTAAAATCAGGGTTTATAAAGATTGTTTTCAAATCTCTGTGTTGTTTAAACATACATTATTATCTTTAATGAAAAGCTTAAGGTATGGAAGAAAGCAACTCCTTTTCCATAAAAAACTGGAACGAAGACGACCGCCCTCGCGAAAAGTTACTTTTGAAAGGTCGAACTGCATTGAGCGATGCAGAGTTAATTGCAATTTTAATAGGTTCCGGCAGTCGGAACGAAAGTGCCGTTTCCTTGAGCCAGCGCATCTTGGCTTCTGTCAGTAACAACTTAAGCGAGCTTGGTAGGCTTTCCATTCCTGAATTGATGGAGTTTAAGGGCATAGGCGAGGCCAAGGCTATAAGCATTGCCGCAGCAATGGAATTAGGCCGAAGAAGAAGAAACGGAGAAGCTTTGGAACGAAAAAAAATCACTTCCAGTAATTCCGTATTTGAATTTGTACAACCCATTATCGGGGAACTACCTCACGAGGAATTTTGGATACTTTACCTAAACAATTCAAATAAAATTATTAAAAGCGCACAGCTCAGCAAAGGTGGAATTACCGGTACGGTGGTCGATGTCCGGTTGGCGTTTAAGGAGGCGTTGCAACTGGGTGCCGTGGGTATTATTTTGGCACATAACCATCCTTCGGGTACCTTAAAGCCCAGCCAGGCAGACATTCAGCTTACTAAAAAGCTTAAAACCGCCGGGGAGAGTTTGGACATAAAAGTACTAGACCACCTTATAATTACTGAAAAAGCGTACTTTAGCTTTGCCGATGAAAATATGCTGTAACCCGATATGTTATTTATTTACACTCAAAAGCTCACTCCCCGTATTTCCTATATTTTTAAGCATATTTGTCTTCGAATCTTAGGAATTGAAGTTGCGTTTACTTCTGAAATTGAAGAATTTATTGCTCACGGCGGCCCTAAAATTTCATATGTAAAAAAACCATTGGGCAACGAACTGTTTTTTCAAAGTTATGGACTGTTAGAACAGCAAGGTCTTGAGGCAATTGATGTTTCGGTAAAAAAATGGGGAGATACTTTTGGCTTTTTTTCTGTTTCAAATAATAGCGCTCTTCCTTTTGATATTTTCTCAGCAAGCTTTTTTATGATAACAAGATATGAGGAATATCTTCCCCACGTAAAAGACGAAGTGGGGCGTTTCATGGCTTCGGAAAGCTTGGCATTTAAACACGGATTTCTACAACAGCCAGTTGTGGATATTTGGGCACACCTTTTTAAGACTAAACTTTTAGAGGTTTTTCCGGATATGTTGTTTCCTGAAAAAAGGATTAAGATCCATCCCGTTATTCTCGCTTCGCAGCCCTACGCTTACAAACAGAAGGGGGTTTTTCGCTCCGTGATAGGTTATTTTGATAGTTTTTTTCAGGGGAAATTTCGAAATATTTTAAATAGAACACAGGTAATTTTAGGCTTAAAACGCGATCCGTTGGATACTTTTAAATGGATTTTAAACAAGGCCACGAGAAGCGATTTTAGTTTAACGGTATTTTTTCTTTTGGGGAATGCACTGTCTTTTAACGAGAGTATGAACACGCATCGACAAAAGTTTAAAATGTTGATAAAGTTTGTATCAGACTATAAAGAGGTAGGGCTTATTTTTTCCTTTAATGCCCTCAGCAATTATGAAATCTTAAAAGCCGAAAAACGCCGAATGGAAGAGATCACCAACCGTTCTCTCGGCAGTTCCCTGAATTCTGAGTTTTTGGTGAATTTGCCCGACATATATCGTCATTTGGTAGAGTTGGAGGTAAAGCGTGATTTTACAATGGTCTTTCGCGATACCGTGGGTTTCAGGGCCGGTACCTGTACACCTTTTCTTTTTTATGATTTGGATTATGAAATAAAAACACCTCTGGTTGTGCATCCCATCGCGATGACAACTTTGGCTTTTCAGAAGAAATATGCATCAGACATTGAAAAAACTGTAAATAATACCATTGCTGCCGTAGAAAAGGTAAATGGAACTTTTACTATGATATTTTCAAACAGCGATTTTTCTTCGGAAGAAAACAATAAAGTTTGGCGAAAGATTTTAGCTGAAAAATTACAGGAATATGCAGAAAAGTGAGATAACCGATGTTTTTTTTGATTTGGACCACACCCTTTGGGATTTTGATAAAAATTCAGGTCTGGCGTTTGAAAGGGTTTTCAAAAAGCACAAAATTGAATTGCCATTGGTCGATTTTTTGAAAGTATATGAACCCATAAATCTTGATTATTGGAAAAAATATCGGGAAGACCGTGTAAGTAAAGAACAACTTCGAAGAGGGAGATTGACAGAAACTTTCGCTAGTTTCCAATTAAAACTTCCACTGAAAACCATTGATTCTGTTGCGCATTGCTATATTGAAGAACTGCCTGTGGATAACCACCTTTTTATCGGCGCTGTTGATATTCTTGACTATCTTTCCCAAACCTATAAATTGCACATCATAACCAATGGTTTTGAAGAGGTGCAGCACCTAAAACTTCAAAATAGCGGTATAAAAAAATATTTTAACACCATTACAACTTCGGAAGAGGTAGGGTTAAAGAAGCCCCATCCTGTTATATTTGAAACCGCCCTAATGAAAGCTTCGGTTGCATCAAAAAAAAGTGTTATGATTGGTGATAGCCTGGAAGCAGATATTATCGGGGCGCAAAAAGCTGGAATGTACACCTTGTTTTTTAACTATAGGAATGAAATTGCTACGGCACCACACTTCGCCATTAGCGAACTTTCTGAAATTAAAAAGCATTTGTAGTAATAATCCTGCATAAAAGTACGTTAACAACAGGTAAATTATCCCCATATATGAATAAAACCATATCCCGTTCCATTATAATGGTCTGTGCTTGCCTATTCTTTTCGGCTTGCATAAAGGATACCGATTTTGATCAAGCTGAAGATATTGCCCTAACTCCCGTAGTAGAGCTAGATTTAATATACTTCAACCTGAATGCAAACCAATTTTATGATTCTATAAATTCAAATCCAATTCTTACCGTTACAGACACTACTGAGATTAAATTTCTTGATGATAGTACATTGCAGGAAAGTCTTAAGCGCGCTGAATTTTATTTTAAGTTCACCAATAGCATCCCTAGAAGTTTCCAAGTAGATTTTCAGTTTCTAAGCGAGGCAAATGATACCACTTATGTAGCAGGAACTTCCGTTTCTGAAGGAATGCCAACGGCTCCGGTAATCACCGAATACATTGAAAACGTTGAGGGTGATGATATACTTAGCCTTACGCAGGCACATAAGGTTGTGGTTACGGTAACCATACCTTCTTCCAACGAAAATCTGGAAGGTACATTAAACTTAAAATCCAAAACCACCTACTTTTTGGAATACTAATACAATGCGAAACTTATTTACCTACATACTATCCCTCGTGGGCTTTTTGGCTATTTCCCAAAATAAGCAAATCCTCTATGGTTTTGATGACATTCCCCAATCCTTAATGCTAAACCCCGGGAGTAAAGTAACTCAACAGAAACACTACGGAATTCCATTGTTGTCGCAAATCCATTTTAACGGAGGTTCGTCGGGCGTTTCGGTTTATGATATTTTCAAAGATGGAAATGATAATATCAATGGCCGTATTACGCAAAAGTTATTTGAAATGAAGCATACAGATTTCTTCACCGCTACCCAACAATTGGAGCTTCTCAATTTTGGTTGGCGTGCAAAAAATGATATCTATTTTTCTGGCGGAATTTATCAGGAATTTGACTTTATAGTCTATTTTCCGAAGGATTTGGCAATTCTGGCATGGGAAGGAAATAGGGATTATCTAGACTATCCTTTTAATTTGGGTGAAATAAGTACCACGGGTGATTTTATGACTGTCTATCATTTTGGATTAAATAAACAAATCAGTGATAAACTAACGGTGGGTGCACGATTAAAACTGTATTCCAGTATGTTCAGTTACCGGAGTGTGAATAATACTGGAACCTTCATTACCCGATTGGGCGATAATGATTCAGAAAATATTTATGAGCACATCGTTCAAAACGCAGATGTCAGTGTTCAAACTTCTGGCTATGCATCCTTGAGGGATTTAGATGGTGCATCACAAGTTACAAATGAAATTTTAGGCCGAGCTTTTTTTGGTGGAAACATTGGAATAGGGGTAGATCTAGGTTTTACTTATGATATTAATGAAGCATGGACACTTACAGCCAGTGCGCTGGATGTGGGTGCAATTTTTCACTCAAAAGATGTGGAAAGCTATCGGGCGCATGGAACTTATACTTTGGACGGGATAAACTTAATTTTTCCAGCGCTTAATGAAGGAGATTCCACGCTTCCGTATTATGATAACCTCGAAGATGAAATAGAACGTGAAATTCCTATTGATACGCTTCATAATTCATATACACAGTTTCGTCCTACAAAATTATATGCTGGGCTAAGTTTCGGTTTTGGAAGATTCAATAGCGCTGGCGATTGTGATTGCTTAAATATGGGCGGAGGAAAGCTTCATAAGCAAAATGTAGGTTTGCAATTTTACGCTATGTTTAGACCCAAAGGAGCCCAAATGGCAGGAACCTTGTTCTATCACAGAAGAATTACTGACTATTTATCTGCAAAAGCAACATATACAGTAGATCCATATTCGTTTTCAAATGTTGGGTTAGGGGTTTCTACTGATATTGGTAAACTTAACTTTTATCTCGCAGCTGACAATCTTATAAGGTATGGCAATTTAGCAAAAGCAAAAAGTGTATCTTTACAATTAGGGTTTAACATTATAATTGACGAAGAATGACACGATTTTTACTGCTAGTAACTGCCTTATTTTTATCGATAAACTTATATGCACAGCAAACAAACTTGAACGATTATAGTTACGTAATTGTTCCTGATCAGTTTGATTTTCTTAAATCAAAGGATCAATTTCAATTAAATTCAATGACCAAGTTTTATTTTGAAAAAAGCGGTTTCAATGCTTATTTGGCAGATTCGGCCCCAAACGCAAACCGTTGTGATGGCCTTTATGCCAATGTGGAGGAATTGAAAACATTGTTTGGCACTAAACTGCAAGTGGTTTTAAAAGATTGTAACGACAATGAAATTTATAGGAGCCAAGAAGGAAAAAGCAAGTATAAGGAATTTGACAAAAGCTATCAAGATGCCCTCCGCAAGGCATTCAATAGTGTAGAATTACTTAACGTAAATCAAAAAGAGGTGATGCTTTTAAACAATAACTCAAATACTGCCAAGGCTTCTTTAATAGAACTGAAACCGGATTCAAAAGTAGAAGAACTTACACAACCAAAAGTTTCAAGGGTTTCAGGAAATTTGCTTCCCGATGCCAAATTTTCAAATTATAGCCATGACGGAAAAACATTTCTGCTCAGAAAAACAACGGAAGGCTATTCTTTCTATGAAGAAACTGCCAGTGCAGAAGACGGTCTTCTTTTAAGAGGAAAAATTATCGTAATGGATAATGTGGTAAAATATATTGATACTTTAGGAAAGGTTTCTGATGCTTCCTTTGACCCCTCTGGGAATTTAGTAATTAAGGATGGGTCGTCATCAACTGTTTATTTATCCGTAAATTAAAAATTATATTTATTCTTCCAGAGTTGCGTCAAATAATTTTTTAAAGCGTTTTCCTTTGGATTGTTCCCCGGTTTGTAGAAGGTAGTGCCCTTAATTTCTTCAGGCAGAAACTCGTGCGGAACAAAATTGCCTTCATAATTGTGGGCATATTCATATTCCTTTCCGTAGCCTAATTGCTTCATAAGCTTAGTTGGTGCATTTCTTATTGATAGGGGGACAGATAGGTCGCCTGTTTGCCGAACCACTTGTTGGGCTTCGCCAATGGCTTTATAGGAAGCGTTGCTTTTAGGAGAAGTTGCCAGATATACTGCACACTGACTCAAAATTATTCGCGCTTCGGGATAACCAATAGTATTTACGGCCTGAAAAGTGCTGGTAGCTAACAAAAGGGCATTTGGATTTGCCATACCGATATCTTCGGATGAGAGAATAACCATTCTTCGAGCTATAAACTTAATGTCTTCACCACCTTCAATCATACGTGCTAACCAATATACCGCAGCGTTCGGATCACTGCCGCGAATGGATTTTATAAATGCTGAAATAATATCGTAATGCTGTTCTCCGGTTTTGTCATAAAGCACAGTGTTTTTCTGTGCCTTTTGCATTACTAATTCATTAGTGATGCTAATTTTTTTATCTTTTTCTGAAAGAACAACCAGTTCTAAAATATTTAAAAGTTTACGAGCATCACCGCCCGAAAGCCTTATGAGCGCTTCAGTTTCCTTTAGGATTACTTTTTTTTGGGAAAGAATTTCGTCTTCTCTTAAAGCCCTTTTCAGCAGTGCTTCCATATCATCACGACTGAAAGATTCCAAAACATAAACCTGACAGCGTGATAATAATGCGGGTATTACCTCAAAGCTTGGATTCTCTGTAGTAGCGCCAATGAGGGTAATCCATCCTTTTTCTACAGCACCCAAAAGTGAATCCTGCTGCGATTTACTGAAACGGTGAATCTCATCTATAAATAGAATTGGGTTTTTTGTAGAAAAGAGATCGTCACTTTTTTTTGCTCTTTCAATCACTTCACGTACTGCGGCAACACCGCTGTCAACGGCGCTTAGGGTATAAAAGGGCCTGCCGCTTTCATTAGCAATTATATTTGCAAGTGTTGTCTTTCCAGTGCCTGGAGGACCCCAAAAAATCATTGAGGGAATCATTCCAGTACTCAATTGTGAAGTAAGCGAGCCTTTGGGGCCGACCAAATGCTGTTGGCTTAAATAGCCTTCGAGCGTTGCGGGGCGGATGCGTTCGGCGAGTGGTGCGTTCATAGTTTTTCAAAATTACAATTTTAATAAATCGGTATCACTGACAATTTATCATAAATTTGATTTTGGGAGTGTTTTTTGTAATCAGTCACCTATGTCGAAATCCAACCAATTGAAATTCAGTCCAGAGGTTTTTGGATATCCGTTGCTCTTTGTGATGGTGCTTTGGATTGTTTATTGGGTGGAAGCCCGCTTCAATATAAATTTTAATGCGTACGGTATTGACCCAAGAAAATTGGAGGGACTGCGGGGTATTGTTTTTGGCCCGTTTATACATGGCAGTTTAAAGCATCTTTTTAACAATTCGGTGCCGCTCTTCGTTTTGACAGCTGCACTTTTTTATTTTTATAGAGAAATACGCTGGAATGTCCTAATACTCGGATTGTTGTTTACGGGCTTGGCTACATGGGCTATTGGACGCCCATCACTTCATATTGGTGCGAGTGGTATTGTGTATTTGCTCGCTTCTTTTTTATTTTTTAAAGGAATTTTTTCAAAACAGTATCAACTCACAGCATTGGCATTGGCGGTAGTTTTTCTTTATGGAGGAATGCTCTGGTATGTTTTTCCTGTAGACCCAAAAATATCTTGGGAAGGACATTTGGCCGGTTTCTTTGTTGGGCTTGTTTTTGCATTTTTGTTTAAAGGAAATCCTATTGAAAGAAAAAAATACGAGTGGGAGCGGGAAGATTATATACCGGAGAATGATCCCTTTTTGCAACAATTTGACGAAAATGGAAATTTTATTGAATTGCCAAAAGAACCTGTAGAAAATTCTGTTCCATCATCAATAAAGGAAAAAGTAGCGGAGGAAAATAGGAAAGTTGTAAAAATAGTATACAGCCTTGAGAAAAAAGATAAAGACAAATCTAAATAAACGCTATATGCGTCTTTGTCTTGTTGTTTCATATAAAAAAGCACCGCACGCAACAGAAACATTCAAAGAGTTAATTTCACCCAGCAGGGGTAGTGAGGCTTTTTCATCTACCAAGCCAAGAACTGATTTTGTTACGCCTTTACCTTCAGAACCCATAATTATGGCTAATGGTTTATTTAAATCTAAGGCATATATTTCAGTTTTGGTTTTTTCGGTAGCTGCAATGGTAGTAATACCTGAGCCCTGTAGATAAAAGATTGCATCTTTAATATGCTCTACTTTACAAATTGGAATTTTGAAAATAGCACCTGCAGAAGTTTTTACGGTATCGCCCGATACGGGAGCGCCTCCAGATTTTTGAATTATTACAGCGTCAACGCCAGTACATTCAGCGGTACGTAGGATGGCTCCAAAATTACGGACATCTGTAATTTGATCCAACACTAAAAATAAAGGTTTTTTATCACTTTCCAATGCTCTTTCCACAACAGTTTCCAATGATTGAAAGGCCACTGGCGAAGTAAGTGCTACAATCCCTTGGTGATTACCTTTTGTGAGCCTATTGAGTTTTTCAAAAGGAACAATGTTAACGGGGACATTGGCCTTTTCCAAATCTTTAATAAGCATCTCAATTTTATCGCTTTCTATTCCTTTTTGAATAAATACTTTGTCAAAAACAACTTGAGAGGCTAAAGCCTCTTTTATTGGATAAATTCCAAATATAGTGTTTGTTTTATCTTGCATGGGTTTCTGTTAATTTCTTGTTGAATTTAAACAAAGGTAAATAGAATAATTCTTCTACTGTGTTTAAAATTATATATAAAAAAACACCCCTTTAATAAGGGGTGTTTTATAAAATAATGGCTATTTAAAAATTAATTTTTAACACCCATAAGAACTATACCACCAGAAACTATATCTGTGCTTCCTTCAACAGCGAGCTTGAAAAAAGCTCTCTCTTCTGTAATAGAATTATCCACGGCAATTACTTCGATAGTTGCAGAGCGCTCGTTTGCTGGAAAAGTTACCGTACTGTCAAAAGTGTAGTTTTCAGGTGCTGTGGCAAGTGAGTCAGCAGGAATAGCTACAATAGTAAATGTTCTAGCTGCACTTGACAAGTCAGAAACAAATAAATCAACAGTAGTACTTTTAGTTCCGCCTTCTGGAATGTTGTTAATGTTCTTGGTAGCGGTAGTAAAACCTACCACAGTTTTACGATCTGTATTATAATCATCATATGTTTCGCAAGAAACAGCAACGATGGCTATAGTAAGAATAACAATTAATATATTAACTTTTTTCATTTTGATAGATTTTAAGATTTATTAATACCCAGGGTTTTGAACTAGATTAGGGTTTTGATCCAATGAACTTTGAGCAATTGGCAACTGGAACTTATTGTTGCCTGCTGCTAGAGATTGTTGGTCTGAAGGTGTACCAGTACCATCAGCAAGGTCTCCAAAACCATCACGATCAATACTCAAGCCCCAACGTTTTAGGTCGAAAAATCTTTGATATTCAAAAGCAAATTCAAATCTTCTTTCAAGTCTAATTGCATCGCGAAGCGCACTACCGGTTTCTCCACTTGGAGGGGTAGTGTATCTTTTTGTTCTAACCGCATCCAAGGCAGTTCTTGCAGCAGATTCATTTCCTAAGTTAAAATAAGCCTCTGCTTTGTTCAAATAAGCTTCTGCGGCACGAAGAATTTTAATATCTACTTGTCCGTTAGATTGACCTTCTCTTCCGTATAATTTCTTAATTGCATTGAATTGAAGTCCGTCAGCGTTATTGGCTGCTTGCATAGTATATGCCTCTTTACGGATATCATCAGCTGCAAATGAATTGTAAAAATCATAAGAAACAACATATTCAGGTATCAAGTTAGTAAGGCCACCTTGACTCCAAGTAACTCCAATACTAATACCTAAGACAGGAAGTTCATTTGGAATATAGAACAAAAGACCTGATCTGCTTGAGTCAGTCCAAACATCCACAACATCTGAACGTGGTGCTACTGGAGTACTTACAAGATTAGCAGCATCAACTGCTTTTTGCCATTGCCCCATGTATAAGTAAACTCTTGATAAAAGAGTATTTACTGCATCTCTGTTCATACGACCTACATCGTTCGTTACATTGATGCCAGCTGCGGCCTCTGTAAGATCCTTAACGATTAAGTCATAAGTAGTGCCAACAGTTTCTCTTGCTGGCTCAATTGTAGGATCTGGTTCTGTTACATAAGCAACTCCAAGACTTCCATTTGCGTCGCCAGATTGCGTTGGGATTTTCCCCCAAAATGTTACAAGATCAAAATGTGCCAATGCTCTCAAAGCTTTTGCTTCAGCAACTATATTCTCTTTATTTTCACCTTCGAATCCTTCGCTGTTGGCTAGCAATAAGTTCGCTCTATATATAGTGCTGTAAGCAGCTGTGTAAAGACCGTACAATGGAGCATCTGCTGCACCATATTGCCAGTTATGAAGTGTTCTTCTTGTTCCACGACCTTTCTGTGCAAAAGTTACGTTATCTGACAATACATCAGGAGCATCAAGCATCCCGCCAGCATCACTACCGCCATAAAAGCCAGAAGCAGTTAAGTTTGAATATACACCTCTAATGGCATTTTCAAAATCTGCCGCTGTAACATATGCATTTTCAGTACCGAAAGAATCAAATGGTACCTGATCTAGTTCCTTATCGCAGGAAGTAAGAGCTCCAACGATTAAGGTAAAAAATGCTATTTTATAAAATATTTTTTTCATTGTATCAATTTTTTTTAAAATTAGAAACTAAGGTCCAAACCTATTTGGTAAGATTTAGTGTTTGGATAGCTATATAGTGTGGCTTCACCCGGAGCAACTGCATTTGCAAATGAAATGGTTTCTCCAGAAGAAAGTCCAACTTCAGGATCTCCCCAGAATTTGGTAAAGGTCAATAAGTTTTGGCCTTGTAGATAAATTCTTAATGAACTGATAGGTGTTTTTTCCAAAGTTTTACTTGGGAAAGTATAGGAAAGCGTTACGTTACGCATACGTATATAATCACCTCTCTCTAACCATCTGTCTGAATTACCCATAACGGTTGCATCAGTAGCAGAGTATATAGGACTTGGCAATACATCTGTGTCTCCAGGTTGTTGCCAGTAGTTGAATGCACCTACAGCTTGGTTATCTGCGATCGCTAAACCATCTGATTCACGATCAGAACGTACAAAGTTGTTAATCCAGTTACCGTATTTGAAAACGAAGTCTGTACGAAGTCCAAAGCCTTTGTAAGTAATGTTAGAGAAGAATCCACCTTCCTTATCAGCAATTGTAGATTTCCCTTGGAATACACGGTGTTCTTCACCTTCTGGAAGTTCGTTAGCGAAATAGACATTTCCGTCACCACCATAGAATTGAGCTCTACCAGTAGCTGGGTCAACACCTGCATAACGAATCAAGAAATGCTCATTGATCAAACGTCCTTCTTCCCAACGGATGAAGAATGTATTTGCTGTAGGATCAATTGGTTCTCCATCAGGCAATTTTACGATTTCGTGATCTAAGAAGATAATATTTCCTCCTAAGGTCCATTTGAAGTCGTTGCTGCGGAATAAATCAGCTTGCAACGAAATTTCTAAACCTTTGTTGCGAATATCACCTACGTTACCATTGATACTTCCTACACCTGCTTCGTCTGCAGTAGGAATAGCAAACAATAGGTCAGTAGTATTTCTAATAAAGTAATCTGATACTAAACGAACTCTGTCGTTGAACATATTTAATTCAAGTCCTATGTTTGTAGTAGTAGTTGTCTCCCAGCTCAAATCAGGGTTCGCTACGTTATCAGGAATAGTACTTGATCCTCCAGGATATGATCCAAAACCAACTGTACCTTGTGAAGCATAATTAGTTAATCCTAATCTGTTACCTACCGATCCGTATGAACCTCTAAGTTTTAAGTCATCAATAAAGTCAACTTGAAAAAAGTTTTCCTTGGCCAAGTTCCAACCAACACTCGCACTATAGAAAGTACCATATTGTACATCTGAACCGAAGTTAGAAGAACCATCACGACGTACAGATGCTTGAAGCAAGTAACGCTGTTTGTAATCGTAATCTGCAAACACACCATAAGAAACCAATGTCAATCTACTTCTATTTGTGAATCCATCAGTAAGTTCAGCGGCATTCGCTTGAGTTGTTAATAAAGCTGAAGGGAAACCAATACTTCTTACGAAAGCACGGTTAAACTCATTCATGTTATATTCATATAGACCTAATACGTTTAAAGTATGTGCTTCAGTTGTAAGGTTATAATTTAAACGGTTACTTATAGTTAGGTCTAATCTGTGTTGTTGGTCATCAAATTTGTTACCTGGTTTAGTTGGATCACCAATAAGAGCATCCAAAATACCTCCTGGTTTAGAATAGCTTTCTCTACGTCTGGCAAGCCAGTTAACAGCAACATTAAAGTTATAAGTCCAATGCTTATCAAACTTTACCAATGCATCAATACTTCCAAGAGTTGTATTATTTATATCTTCACTTGGCTCACTTAAAAGTGCTCCTCTAACTGGGAATGTGGTGTGAGTTGGGTTGTAAATAGGGTTTCCGTTTTCGTCCAATACAATATTACCATCTTCATCTAGAACAAACTCAGTTTCGTAACCATTATAGTCAAGCATACCTCTAAATGGGTTCTGCGTGTTATTTCTATCTCTTGGCTCATCACTCATAGATCGTGAGTAACCAACGTTTACACCTAATGATAGCCAATCTTTAGCATCAAAGTTAACATTAAGACGAGCACCAGTTCTTTCGAAACCATCAATATCATCAATAATACCTGTGTTTCTGTCATTAGTTACAGAGAAGTAATAGTCCATTTTTTCAGAACCACCAGAAATAGAGATACTGTTATTTTGAATAACTCCATCTTTTAAAATCAAATCTTGCCAATCTACTTCATTATCTAATAGAAATTGACGCTCAGGAGATCCCGGTTGTGTAGTTACACCTGGCAAACCTGATGCACCTGTAACACCTAGCGCATAAAGTTCAGCTTCATACTGCATTTTTTCAGCAGCTGTCATCATTGTGAAGTTAGGGTTTACTCTTGTAACTGTACCATAACGAGAGCTAAAACGGATTTTAGCGTCTTTATTACGGTTACCACTCTTTGTAGTAATAACCACAACCCCGTTAGATCCTCTAGAACCATAACGAGCAGTCATTGCAGCATCTTTCAAGATAGTGATATTCTCGATATCCTCGTTTGGAATACTAGCAAGATCTACTTCTCTAATAGGCGCACCGTCAACAATGTATAGTGGCGATGAAGCACCTGCAACAAGAGATCCTGTTCCACGAATACGAACAAAAGCTCCCTGCCCCGGCTTACCGTTAGCAGCAGTTACCTGTACACCAGCGGCTTTACCTTGTAGCATATTGTCTATACTAGTGGTTGGAGCCATTTGTGAAAGTTCTGCGGCAGAAATTGACACAACTGCCGAGGTTTGCACTGTTTGGTTTCGTGTAGAATACCCAGTTACAACTACCTCATTCAGGCTTTCACCTGGTTGTAAAGTAACATCAATTTTATTCTGGGCACCTACTTTTACTTCCTTGGTGTCAAAACCTACATAACTAAAGGTTAATGTCTGTCCCACATTTGCAGAAATGGTATAATTACCATCAAAATCTGATTGGGTACCAGTACTTGTTCCTTTAATTATAACGTTTGCACCAGGCAATGGCAGACCTGTATCGTCTGTCACCGTACCTGTAATAGTTTTTTGCTGTGCGAAGGTAAGCTGCACAACTAACGCTAGTAAAAGCGTTAAAATTCCACTAAACTTTGTTCTCATTTTTATAAATTATTTGAATTAGCCAACGGCAAAAATCATAATAAAAAGTTAATTACACAAGTATTTGCTCCCAATTTTTGTGTTTTATTTAATGAAACCAATCTGTTTACGGGTAGTTTGTTAAAATTTTGAGGAAATGCTGATATGTATCTTAGTGTTTGAAAAGCTAAAATCTGAATCTTGGGCATTCCCGTTGGCTACATTAAATTTGAAAAGACCTGCTTTGGTGTTCAAGCCTAGTCCAAATCCAAAACTGTATAGATTTTGTTTTATGGAAATAGTTTCATTTTCAAAATATCCTAAATCTATTATGCTATGAACATAAATGCCATCATTAAATTGATAGCGGAATTCCGTATTTATTATTGAAAAAAGAGACGCGTCTATGCTATTTTCGTTAAAACCTCGTATACTGTTGATTCCTCCAAACCTATACAATTCATTCACCAAATAACTTTCACTGAATAGAACACTCGTTTGGTTTTGAATAAAGATTGAGTTCCGGTAATTTAAATTGAAAATATTATTGAGGGTGGTCTCAATTCCCAATTGACCTTCTGACTTTCCGTCTTTTTCCCTTGAGCCAATTCCAGCGTCCAGCAATATGGCGGTCTTGACTGGAAACAGTTTGCGGTTTTGCGGTTTTATATAGCTACCTCCAGCAATGAAGAATTGCGACTTGAAGTCATCAATAGGGATGCCTGCAATCGCTTCATCTAGCAAATTACTTGATTCGTACCCTTTGTAACCAACATATACCGTAGATCTAGGATCTATCTGATAGGTTGCGCGAATCTGTTGCTCTGTCGTGATAAACGTACTGTCTCTTTTAAATATCTTCAATTCTCCACTCAGCCCAAAAGGTGTGCTGAAAAGATAAGGTAGCGTTAACTTGGTCCTGAAGTTTACCTGTTCCTTGCCGTCAGCTTTATAATTTATTAAAAGTTGCTCTCCATAATTTAGATTATTGTTCAGCTCTAGGTTCAAATATCCATTAAAAGTTAATTTTTGAGTTTCTTCATCAGTGGCAAAGCCCAAAATTCCATCAAACAGATTATTGTTTTGTTTTTCCAAATAAAAATAAACGGTGGTGGAATCTTTTCGGAACAATGCTTCGGGTGGTTTAGCTGCTGAAACAAAACCTAGCCCGTCTAGATTTTCATTTTGAGCAACTAACTTTTTCTGATTGAAAATTTTCCCCTTGCGAACGCCGGCATAATATTTCAGAAAAGATCGGGGAAACTTTTCATAGCCCTTAACCACAATTGAATCTACAGTGCGGACATTTCCGTTGTCGATAAAAAGGGTGGCGGATAAATTTTCATTTTCATCTTTTTCAAAGTCCGAAAGCTTTACCCGTGCAAAAGCATTTCCTTTTTGGTTTCGGAACGCGGTGAGTTTTTTTAGTGAAAGGGGTATATTTTCAAAAGGAAGAATAAAATAGATTTCGTCAACTTCCGAAGAAATCTGCTGTAGTTCCTTTTTGGTGAAATCTTCATTGGAATAAAAAACCTTTAGGTAGCTGAACTTTTTCCCGAGAGAGAAATCTGCTAAATAGCTGCTGTCGTTTTCTTTTTTTAATTCAATCAGTTCGCTTTCTATGAAACCCATGCGCTGAAACTTCAAATAAAGGGTGTCGGCTTCATTCTTCAGCGAATTAAAATCCTTGAAGCTTGTCTTCATTTGAAGCGAATCTATTATGCCTTCGGAAATTGGTTTTTCTGTCTTTATGGATAGGGTGAGCTCCTGCGCTTTAATTCCGAAGAAAAAACAGGTATATATATTAAGGTATAGAAAAATGTATAGGAATCTTTTCAAAAAGGGTGACATTTGCTGTGTAAAATTAACGCTTCAACTTGCCATTTCATATCTAAAGCGAAAAAATAATGAAACTATGCTGAAAATTAATTCAGTATGGTTTGATTAGTAAAAAAAATATTCTACATTTGCATCCCCTAAAAATAGGGGTGTTTTATTTTTAAACAGTAATAATACATATTTTATATGCCAACAATTTCACAATTAGTACGTAAAGGAAGAACCAAAATAACCAAGAAGAGTAAATCGGTTGCTTTGGATTCGTGTCCACAACGTCGTGGTGTTTGTACGCGTGTATATACTACTACACCTAAGAAACCAAACTCTGCTATGCGTAAAGTAGCGAGGGTTAGGCTTACAAACGGTAAGGAAGTAAACGCTTACATCCCAGGCGAAGGTCACAATCTCCAAGAGCACTCGATAGTATTGGTTAGAGGTGGAAGGGTAAAGGATTTGCCAGGAGTTAGGTATCACATTGTTCGTGGAGCATTAGACACCGCAGGTGTTGCAGGCCGCACGCAACGTAGATCTAAGTACGGAGCAAAACGCCCAAAGAAGTAAAAATGAAAACGGGTCGAGAATAAATTGAAAAAATATATTCTTAGCCATTAACAAACAACAAATGAGAAAAAGACAGGCCAAAAAAAGACCACTTTTACCAGATCCAAGGTTTAACGACCAGTTGGTTACGCGTTTTGTAAACAACATGATGTGGGATGGAAAAAAGAGTGTGGCTTTCAAAGTTTTCTATGATGCAATTGACATTGTAGATGAAAAGAAACAAGACGACGAAAAAACTGCGTTGGAGCTTTGGAAAGATGCGCTTTCCAATATTATGCCTCACGTAGAGGTGCGTAGCCGTAGAGTTGGTGGGGCAACCTTCCAAATTCCTATGCAAATACGTCCGGACCGTAAAATTGCTACCGCAATGAAATGGTTAATTACTTATTCAAGAAAAAGAAACGAGAAATCCATGGCCGCAAAACTTGCTGGTGAGATTCTTGCCGCTGCCAAAGAAGAAGGCGCCGCTGTAAAGAAACGTATGGATACTCACAAAATGGCAGAAGCTAACAAAGCATTCTCACATTTCAGATTCTAAAAAATGGCACAAAGAGATTTAAAATACACAAGAAATATCGGGATTGCTGCGCATATTGATGCCGGTAAAACCACAACTACAGAGCGTATCCTTTTTTATACTGGGGTAAGCCATAAAATTGGTGAGGTTCACGATGGAGCTGCAACCATGGACTGGATGGAGCAAGAGCAGGAGCGTGGTATTACCATTACTTCGGCTGCTACTACTTGTACTTGGAGGTTTCCATTGGAAAACGCACAACCGCTTCCTGAAACAAAAGATTACCATTTCAACATTATTGACACTCCTGGCCACGTGGATTTTACCGTAGAGGTAAACCGCTCGCTGCGTGTTCTTGATGGTTTGGTATTCCTTTTCAGTGCGGTAGATGGTGTTGAGCCACAATCCGAAACAAACTGGAGGCTTGCAGATAACTATAAAGTACCTCGTATCGGTTTCGTTAACAAAATGGACCGTCAAGGAGCAAACTTTATGGCTGTATGTCAGCAGGTAAAGGATATGCTGAAGTCCAACGCAGTGCCAATTGTATTGAATATTGGTGACGAAGCAGACTTTAAAGGAATTGTTGACTTAGTGAAAAACCGTGCTGTGATTTGGCATGATGATTCATTCGGTTCAACATTCGACGTTGTTGAAATTCCAGAAGAATTAAAAGCTGAAGCAAAAGTTTTACGTGGTAAACTTATTGAAGAAGTTGCTGCTTATGACGAAAACTTGCTTGAAAAATATATGGAGGACGAAGACTCTATTACTGAAGAAGAGGTGCACGCTGCGCTTCGTGCTGCCGTAATGGATATGTCTATCATTCCAATGGTTTGTGGTTCTTCATTTAAGAATAAGGGGGTTCAGTTTCTTTTAGATGCTGTTTGCCGTTATTTGCCAGCACCAACCGATAAGGAAGGTATTGTTGGTGTTAACCCAGATACCGAAAAAGAAGAAATACGTAAACCAGATGTAAGTGCACCATTTTCTGCACTAGCATTTAAGATTGCTACAGATCCTTTCGTAGGTCGCTTGGCATTCTTCCGTGTTTATTCAGGTCGTTTGGACGCAGGATCTTACATTTTGAACAACCGTTCCGGTAAAAAAGAACGTATTTCACGTATTTACCAAATGCACTCCAACAAACAAAATGCTATCGATTATATCGAAGCTGGAGATATTGGGGCGGCGGTAGGATTTAAAGATATCAAGACTGGTGATACCATGTCTGATGAAAAATATCCAATTGTTTTGGAAAGTATGAACTTCCCTGATCCAGTAATTGGTATCGCGGTAGAGCCTAAAACTAAGGTTGATGTTGATAAATTGGGTATGGCTTTGTCAAAACTTGCCGAAGAAGATCCAACATTCCAAGTGCGTACAGACGAAGCTTCTGGGCAAACAATTATTTCAGGAATGGGAGAGCTTCACTTAGATATTATCGTGGATCGTTTACGTCGCGAATTCAAAGTTGAAGTAAACCAAGGACAACCACAGGTTGAGTACAAAGAAGCTGTTACAAAAGTTGCTGATCACAGAGAGGTTTACAAAAAACAATCTGGTGGTCGTGGTAAATTTGCTGATATCGTATTTACACTTGAACCAGCTGAAGAAGGCAAGATTGGGCTTGAATTCGTAAACGAAGTAAAAGGTGGTAACGTTCCTAAGGAATTTATCCCTGCTGTTGAAAAAGGTTTCAAACAAGCAATGGTCAATGGGCCACTTGCAGGTTTTGAAGTTGACAGTATGAAGGTTACTTTAAAGGACGGATCATTCCACCCTGTGGATTCTGATGCATTGTCTTTTGAACTTGCCGCAAAAATTGGTTTCAAAGAAGTTGCCAAAAAAGCAGGTGCAGTAATTCTAGAGCCTATAATGAAACTTGAGGTCCTTACGCCAGAAGAAAATATGGGTGATATTGTGGGTGACCTTAACCGTCGTCGTGGTACAATCAATAATATGGCTGACCGCGCCGGAGCAAAGGTTATCAAGGCTGAAGTGCCACTTTCTGAAATGTTCGGTTATGTAACTACATTGAGAACATTGTCTTCAGGTCGTGCAACTTCAACTATGGAATTTTCACATTATGCTGAAACACCTTCTAACATTTCAGAAAGTGTAATAGCAGCAGCAAGAGGAACCGCTAACGTTTAATAATTTCAGCAATGAGTCAAAAAATAAGAATAAAACTAAAATCTTACGATCACAATTTGGTGGACAAATCTGCTGAAAAAATCGTAAAGACCGTAAAGAGTACCGGAGCTGTAGTTACAGGGCCAATTCCTTTACCAACACATAAAAAAATCTTTACAGTACTACGTTCTCCGCACGTGAACAAGAAAAGTAGAGAGCAATTCCAATTAAGTTCTTACAAAAGACTTTTGGATATCTACAGTTCTTCTTCAAAAACAATTGACGCTCTAATGAAATTGGAGCTTCCAAGTGGAGTAGAAGTGGAAATCAAAGTTTAGTTATAAACTTTAATTTACTTCCCGAACTCGCTTCGGGATCTTGTAAAGATTAAAAATGTCCTCAACGATGGTTGTGGAAAAACGGAAACAAAATAATATTCAGGGTTGAATTTATTTTGACCCTGTTTTTTTGAATAGAAATTTAAATAAGTAATAATCAATAAATAATTAAATATGTCTGGGTTAATTGGAAGAAAGATAGGGATGACCAGCATCTTTGACGACAACGGAAAGAACATTCCGTGTACCGTTATTGAAGCAGGACCCTGTGTTGTTACCCAAGTCAGAACCAAAGAGGTTGACGGGTACGAAGCTCTTCAACTTGGTTTCGATGACAAGAAGACTGTAACTAAAGCTGCCGAAGGGCACGCCAAAAAAGCAGGAATCGTTGCAAAACGCAAAGTCGCCGAATTCAAGGGATTTGAAGAAAGTTACAAATTAGGTGACACAATTACTGTGGAGCATTTTATCGAGGGTGAGTTCGTGGATATCGCGGGTACATCAAAAGGTAAAGGTTTCCAAGGGGTTGTTAAGCGTCACGGTTTTGGCGGTGTTGGGCAAGCAACACACGGTCAGCACAACCGTTTGCGTGCGCCAGGTTCCATTGGGGCTGCGTCATATCCTGCGAGAGTATTCAAGGGAATGCGTATGGCTGGCCAAATGGGCAACGAAAGAGTAAAAGTTGAAAATTTAAGAGTTTTGAAAGTAATTCCTGAAAAGAATCTACTTGTGGTTAAAGGAGCAGTTCCTGGCCATAAAAACGCTTATGTAATGATCGAGAAATAATGAAGGTAGCTGTATTAGACATAAACGGAAAAGACACAGGTCGGAAAGTTGAACTTTCTGCAGATGTGTTCGGAATAGAGCCTAACAATCACGCTGTTTACCTTGATGTGAAGCAATACCTTGCAAATCAAAGACAAGGTACCCACAAGGCAAAGGAGCGTGCTGAGATTGCTGGTTCTACCAGAAAGATAAAGAAACAAAAAGGAACTGGTACTGCCCGTGCGGGTAGCATCAAGTCTGGTGTATTTAAAGGTGGTGGTAGAATGTTCGGGCCTCGTCCGCGTAACTACTCCTTCAAATTGAACAAGAACCTGAAGCGTTTGGCGCGTAAATCTGCCCTTTCGATGAAGGCGAATGATAAAGCCATTTTTGTATTGGAAGACCTAAATTTTGATGCTCCAAAAACCAAGAATTTTACTGCGGTTTTGAACAGTTTAGGGCTTAATGACAAAAAATCTTTATTTGTGTTGGGAGACTTAAATAATAATGTATATTTGTCCTCTCGCAATTTGAAAGGTACTGAAGTTATAACTAACTCACAATTAAGCACTTATAAAATTATGAATGCAAATAGTTTAGTGCTATTTGAAGGTTCTTTGGAAGGAATTGAAACAAACTTAAGTAAATAGAAACAAGATGAACATCTTAATTAAACCTATAATTACGGAAAAAGCTACCAAAGATGCTGAAGACAAAAACGTTTTTGGCTTTGTAGTGAACCCAAAGGCGAATAAGGTAGAAATCAAGAAAGCGGTTGAGGCTGCTTACGGAGTTTCTGTTGAAAAAGTTCGCACAATGAATGTCCGCCCTGATAGGAAGACCCGTTATACAAAAACAGGTGTCCAAACTGGTAAAACGAACGCTTACAAAAAAGCAATCGTACAGGTGGCGGAAGGTGATACAATAGATTTTTACAGTAACATCTAAGGCAACTTAGATTTAATCAGACACAAATGTCAGTAAGAAAATTAAAACCAATCACCCCAGGTCAGCGTTTTAGGGTTGTAAATGGTTTTGACGCCATTACAACCGATAAGCCGGAGAAGTCGTTACTTGCTCCGAACAAAAGATCTGGTGGTAGAAACAGTCAAGGAAAAATGACCATGCGCTACATAGGTGGTGGTCATAAGAAGAAATATCGAATTATCGATTTTAAACGCGACAAAGCGGGAATCCCTGCTACCGTTGCCAGTATTCAATACGATCCAAACCGTACTGCGTTTATCGCACTTTTGAACTATCAAGATGGTGAAAAGCGATATGTGATTGCACAGAACGGACTACAAGTTGGGCAGAATATCCTTTCCGGTGAAGCAGTAGCTCCAGAGATTGGAAACGCAATGCCACTTTCAGCTATTCCATTAGGTACTATTATTTCTTGTATCGAGCTTCGTCCCGGTCAAGGAGCTATTATGGCTCGTAGTGCTGGTGCTTTCGCACAGCTTATGGCTCGTGATGGAAAATACGCTACCGTAAAACTTCCTTCAGGTGAAACTAGATTGATTTTGGTAAACTGTATGGCTACCATTGGTGCCGTTTCAAACAGTGACCACCAATTATTGGTTTCAGGTAAAGCCGGTAGAAGCAGATGGTTGGGTAGAAGACCACGTACAAGACCAGTAGTGATGAACCCAGTAGATCACCCAATGGGTGGTGGTGAGGGCCGCGCTTCAGGAGGTCATCCACGTTCTAGAAAAGGTATCCCTGCTAAAGGTTACAGAACCCGTACTAAAACGAAAGCAAGTAATAAATATATCTTAGAACGAAGAAAGAAATAAGTTATGGCAAGATCGTTAAAAAAAGGACCGTTCGTTCATTATAAACTAGACAAGAAAGTTCAACAAAACGTTGAGGACAATAAGAAGACCGTTATCAAAACTTGGTCACGTGCTTCTATGATTACTCCAGATTTTGTTGGTCAAACCATCGCTGTACACAACGGGCGCCAATTTGTTCCTGTGTATGTTACAGAAAACATGGTTGGGCATAAACTAGGAGAATTTTCACCTACAAGATCATTCCGTGGTCACGCAGGTGCTAAAAACAAAGGTAAAAAATAATAGGCCATGGGAGTTCGTAAAAGAGAAAGAGCAGAAGCAATCAAGGAAGCCAAGAAGACTACTTACATGGCTAAATTGAACAATTGCCCCACTTCACCAAGAAAAATGCGTTTAATGGCAGATTTGGTAAGAGGTGAGAAAATAGACAAAGCACTTAACATTTTGAAGTTCAGTTCAAAAGAATCTTCACGCAAATTGGAGAAACTACTTTTGTCTGCCATCAATAACTGGCAACAAAAGAACGAAGATGCTTCAATTGAAGATGCAGATCTTTTTGTTAAGGAAATCCGTGTGGACGGTGGAACGATGTTGAAGAGACTTCGCCCAGCACCACAAGGCCGCGCACACAGAATTAGAAAACGCTCCAACCACGTAACACTGGTATTGGCAGCAAACGATAACACACAAAGCAAATAATTAAATGGGACAGAAGACAAATCCAATCGGGAATCGCTTAGGTATCATTAGAGGTTGGGAATCCAACTGGTACGGAGGCAACGACTACGGCGATAAACTAGCCGAAGACGACAAGATTAGAAAATATGTTCACGCACGTTTAAGTAAAGCTAGTGTGAGTAGAGTAATTATTGAGCGTACGCTTAAGCTTGTAACCGTTACTATAACCACTGCCCGTCCCGGTATCATTATCGGTAAAGGTGGCCAGGAAGTAGACAAGCTAAAAGAAGAGCTTAAGAAAATTACAGATAAAGAGGTACAGATCAACATCCACGAGATCAAAAGACCTGAGCTTGATGCATATTTGGTAGCTGCAAGTATTGCACGCCAGATTGAAAGCCGTATTTCATACCGTCGTGCCATAAAAATGGCAATCGCGGCAACAATGCGAATGAACGCTGAAGGTATTAAGGTGCAAATCTCGGGACGTTTGAACGGCGCTGAAATGGCACGTTCAGAATCGTACAAAGAAGGTCGTATCCCATTATCAACTTTTAGAGCCGATATTGACTACGCTTTAGTTGAGGCACACACTACCTACGGTAGATTGGGTGTTAAAGTATGGATTATGAAAGGCGAAGTATATGGAAAGCGGGAACTTTCCCCATTAGTTGGTCTATCGACTGGCAAAAAGAGTGGTGGTAAAGGTGCTCCAGCAGGACGCGGTGGCAATACAGCACGTCGCAGAAAGTAATTTTTTAAATAGAAAAAAATGTTACAACCTAAAAGAACAAAGTACCGTAAACAAATGAAAGGCCGTATGAAGGGCAATGCCGAACGTGGCAACCAGCTAGCATACGGAACCTTCGGTATAAAATCGTTGGAATCAGAATTTCTTACAGCAAGACAAATTGAAGCTGCACGTATCGCCGCTACCCGTTTTATGAAAAGGGAAGGTTCTATTTGGATCATGATTTTTCCAGATAAGCCAATTACCAAAAAACCTCTTGAAGTACGTATGGGTAAGGGTAAAGGTGCCGTAGAATATTATGCTGCTGTGGTTAAACCAGGAAGAATGCTTTTTGAAGTATCCGGTGTTCCAGTTGAAACAGCAAAAGAAGCATTGCGCCTTGCAGCACAAAAGCTTCCGGTAAAAACTAAATTTGTAATGTCTCGGGATTTCCAAGCATAATTTTTTGAAAGATGAAACAATCAGAAATTAAGAAAGCATCAACGGCAGAACTTCAGGAAGCATACGCTGAATCTAGAAAGGCTTATTCAGACCTTAAAATGGCTCATACCATTTCACCGTTGGAAAATCCAATTCAACTAAGATCCCAGAGAAGGGTGATAGCAAGAATAGCGACTGAACTAACTAATAGAGAAGTGCAATAATTGTACAGCTGAAAGATGGAAGAAATTAAAAGAAACTTAAGAAAAGAACGTATAGGGGTAGTAACCAGCAATAAAATGGATAAATCCATTGTTGTTAGCGAGGTTAAAAAAGTAAAACACCCGATGTACGGAAAGTTCGTGTTAAAAACGAAAAAATACGTAGCGCACGACGAGACAAACAACTGCAACGAAGGTGATACCGTAAAGATCATGGAAACAAGACCTTTGAGTAAAACCAAATGTTGGAGATTAGTAGAAATAATTGAAAGAGCGAAGTAATTATGTTACAACAAGAATCAAGACTCAAAGTCGCAGATAATACCGGAGCCAAAGAAGTGCTTTGCATCCGTGTATTGGGCGGAACAAAAAGAAGGTATGCTTCTATTGGTGATAAAATTGTAGTTTCTGTAAAAGAAGCTACACCAAATGGAAACATTAAGAAAGGAGCAGTTTCTACAGCAGTTGTAGTACGTACCGTGAAGGAAATAAGAAGACCTGATGGTTCTTACATCCGTTTCGATGATAACGCTTGTGTACTTTTGAACCCACAGGGTGAAATGAGAGGAACACGTGTTTTTGGCCCGGTAGCAAGAGAGCTTCGCGACAAGCAATTTATGAAAATAGTATCATTGGCACCAGAGGTGCTTTAATATGAAAACTAAGATGACAAAGCTTAAAATAAAATCAGGCGATACAGTAGTAGTTACTGCCGGAGACCACAAAGGTTCTGAAGGTAAAGTAATGAAAATATTCCTTGACAAAAACAAAGCAATCGTAGAAGGAGTGAACATGGTTTCAAAACATGAGAAACCCAGTGCGAAGAACCCACAAGGTGGAATTGCAAAAAAAGAAGCTCCTATCCATATTTCAAACCTTTCATTGGTTGATCCAAAATCTGGAAAAGCCACACGTGTTGGTTACAAAATGGAGAATGGTAAAAAAGTACGATTTTCAAAACAATCGAATCAAGCAATATAGTTATGGCATATACACCAAGACTTAAGGAAGAGTACAAAAGCAAAGTGATCAATGCACTTACTGACGAATTTGGTTACAAAAACGTCATGCAGGTACCAAAATTGGAGCGTATTGTTGTTTCCCGTGGAGTGGGTGCGGCAGTAGCTGACAAGAAACTTATTGACTATTCGGTTGATGAGTTTACAAAGATAACCGGGCAAAAAGCAGTAGCTACTATGTCCAAAAAAGACGTTGCAAACTTCAAACTTCGTAAAGGCATGCCAATTGGTGTGAAAGTTACGTTGCGCGGAGAGCGTATGTACGAGTTTTTGGATAGATTGGTTACCTCGGCTTTGCCTAGGGTACGTGACTTTAATGGAATTAAGGCAACTGGTTTTGACGGAAGAGGAAACTACTCTTTGGGAATCACCGAGCAAATTATCTTCCCGGAAATCGATATCGATAAAGTGAAGAAAATTGAAGGAATGAACATTACGTTCATCACTTCGGCCAACACCGATAAAGAAGCGAAATCATTATTACAAGAATTGGGATTACCCTTTAAAAAGAACTAAGAGATGGCTAAAGAATCAATGAAAGCCCGCGAGGTTAAGAGACAAAAAATGGTAGCTAAATATGCCGCCAAGCGTAAAGCTTTAAAAGAAGCTGGCGATTGGGAAGGTTTACAAAAACTACCAAAAAATGCCTCACCAGTTCGTTTGCACAATCGTTGCAAACTTACTGGAAGACCAAGAGGGTATATGAGAACTTTTGGAATTTCACGTGTATTGTTCCGTGAAATGGCAAATTCAGGGTTAATTCCAGGAGTGCGCAAAGCATCTTGGTAAGAACAGATTTCTGTTTAAAAGAAAAAGTATAAACTGGTTGAAGGTTCAGAATAGTCTGAAAACCACATCCGCAAATTCAAATAAATGAATACAGATCCAATTTCAGATTATCTAACAAGGATTAGAAATGCTGTAAAAGCTGGGCATCGCGTAGTAGAGATTCCAGCATCAAATCTTAAAAAGGAGATTACAAAAATCCTTTTTGACCAAGGTTACATTCTAAGCTACAAGTTTGATGACAGTACCGCACAGGGAACCATCAAAATTGCGTTGAAATACGACAAGCTTACCAAAGAATCGGTAATCAAGAAAATTCAAAGAATCAGTAAACCAGGTTTACGTAAATATGCAGGTTCATCAGAACTTCCTCGCGTGCTTAATGGTCTTGGTATTGCCATTGTTTCAACTTCTTCTGGAGTTATGACTGGCAAACAAGCAAAAGCACAAAATGTTGGTGGTGAAGTATTGTGTTACGTTTACTAAAAAATAGACAAAGAAATGTCAAGAATAGGTAAAAACCCGGTAGTAATCCCACAAGGAGTTACAGTTGATGTAAAAGACAACGTAATTACCGTAAAAGGAAAATTAGGCGAGTTAACTCAGGAATTTGATTCTGATCTAACCGTAAAAGTAGAGGACGGAAACGTATTGGTTGAGCGCCCTTCAGATTCTAAAGACCACACTGCAAAGCACGGTCTTTACAGATCATTGATCAATAACATGATTGAAGGTGTGAGCAACGGATGGACCAAGGAACTTGAATTGGTAGGTGTGGGTTACCGCGCCAGCAACCAAGGACAAAAATTGGATTTGGCTTTAGGATTTTCACACAATATCGTTTTGGACATCGCTCCGGAGGTAAAAGTGGAAACAGTATCTGATAAAGGTAAAAACCCAATCGTAAAATTAACGTCTCACGACAAACAATTGGTAGGACAAGTAGCGGCAAAAATCCGCGGCTTCCGTAAGCCAGAACCTTACAAAGGAAAAGGTATCAAGTTTGTTGGTGAACAATTAAGAAGAAAAGCAGGTAAATCTGCATAACAAATAGAGTTATGGCATTATCAAAGTACGAAAGAAGAGAGCGCTTGCGCATGCGAATCAGAAAAACGGTTGAGGGGACCGAAAGTCGCCCACGTTTGGCTGTTTTCCGCAGCAATAAAGAAATATACGCTCAAATTATTGACGATGTAAATGGAAAGACCATTACCGCTGCATCTTCAAGAGATAAAGATATTGACGCTTCAAAAGTAAACAAAGTTGAAGCTGCAAAATTGGTAGGAAAAGCAATCGCAGAAAAAGCTGTTAAAGCAGGTGTTGAAACCATCGCTTTTGACAGAGGCGGTTACCTATACCACGGAAGAGTAAAATCATTAGCTGAAGGTGCACGCGAAGGTGGCCTTAAATTCTAAGTAGCATTATGTATCAAGATTATAAAAACGTAGAATTAGTAAAGCCAGGAGGTCTTGAATTGAAAGACCGTTTGGTAGGTGTACAACGTGTAACCAAGGTGACCAAAGGTGGTCGTGCCTTTGGATTTTCAGCTATTGTAGTTGTTGGAGACGAAAAAGGAGTGGTAGGCCACGGTCTTGGGAAATCCAAGGATGTAGCAAGCGCGATAGCAAAAGCTATTGAGGATGCCAAGAAAAACTTGGTTCGCATTCCACTTAACAAAGTGACACTTCCACACGAACAAAAAGGAAAATACGGCGGAGCCCGTGTTAACCTTCTTCCAGCTGCGCCTGGTACCGGAGTAATTGCTGGTGGTGCCGTACGTGCCGTATTGGAAGCAGTAGGGGTTCACGATGTATTGTCAAAATCACAGGGATCTTCTAACCCACACAACGTGGTAAAGGCAACTTTTGACGCTCTTTTGCAAATGCGAAGTGCACAAACTGTAGCTGACCAAAGAGGAATTTCACTTGAAAAAGTATTCAAAGGATAAATATCAGAGCGATGGCAAAAATTAAAGTAACAAAGGTAAAGAGCGTTATAAAGCGCCCAAAAAACCAAAAGAGAATCATGGAATCGTTAGGGCTTCACAAGATGAACCAAACGGTTGAGCATGAAGATACGCCAAACATTCTTGGTATGATCAATAAAGTTAATCACTTGGTTTCTGTTGAAACCAAATAAGGAAACACGAAAAAATGGATTTAAGTAACTTACAACCCGCCGCAGGATCGGCGAAAAACAAAGGCAAGCGAGTAGGTCGCGGACAAGGTTCCGGTAAAGGTGGTACTGCCACCCGCGGACACAAAGGAGCAAAATCACGTTCAGGTTATTCCAAGAAAATTGGATTTGAAGGTGGACAGATGCCCCTACAGCGTCGTGTTCCTAAGTTTGGTTTTACAAACATCAACCGTAAAGAATATAAGGGAATCAATATAGATACTCTTCAGCAGTTGGTTGACGACAAGAAAATAAATGATGCCGTTGACTTTGAAACCCTAGTAGGGTTGGGTCTTGCCGGAAAGAATGAAATGGTTAAGATTTTAGGAAGAGGAGAGATTAAGGCAAAACTAAAAGTATCTGCACACAAGTTCACTGCCTCGGCAAAGGAAGCTATTGAAGCTGCCGGAGGTGAAGTAGTAACATTGTAACAACAGCTAAGGATGAAATTTATCGAAACCTTAAAAAATGTTTGGAAAATAGAAGAGTTGCGTAACCGCATCATTCTAACCTTGGGAATGCTATTGGTGTACCGTTTTGGTGCACAGGTAGTACTTCCGGGCATTGATGCAGATATGCTTGCTCAATTTGCAGGTAAGTTTGATTCAGGCGGTATCGGCGGATTGCTAAACGCATTTACGGGAGGGGCTTTTGCCAACGCTTCTGTTTTTGCATTGGGTATCATGCCTTACATTTCTGCCTCTATTGTTGTACAGTTGATGCAAATTGCTGTGCCATACCTTCAAAAATTGCAGAAAGAGGGAGAAAGTGGTCGTAAAAAAATTAATCAGATTACCCGTTGGTTAACCATCGGTATCTGTTTGGTTCAGGCACCAAGTTACCTTGCAGGTCTTCCTGCTATGGGAGTTCCGGCAGAAGCTTTTGTGATGGGTCAGAGCTTAATGTTCTATGTTTCATCTGTTATAATTTTAGTAACAGGAACAATATTTGCAATGTGGCTGGGTGAAAAGATTACTGATAAAGGTATTGGAAATGGTATCTCTATATTAATTATGGTTGGTATTATTGCTAATCTTCCACAGGCATTCGCTCAGGAATTTGTTTCCAGAGTAATGGAGTCAAATGGTGGACTGATTATGATTCTTATTGAATTAGTTATCTGGTTTGTTATCATATTGCTATCTGTAATGTTAGTGATGGCTGTGCGAAAGATTCCAGTACAATATGCAAGAAGAACCGCAACTGGTGGTTTCGAAAAGAATATTTTTGGAGCTCGACAGTTCATTCCGTTAAAATTGAACGCTTCGGGAGTAATGCCAATTATCTTTGCCCAGGCAATTATGTTTGTACCTTCAGCAGTTGCTAGTCTTAATGATAGTGATTTATCACAAAGCATTCAAGCTACTTTTAGCGATATCTTCGGATTTTGGTACAACTTGGTATTTGCAGTATTGATTATTATATTCACATATTTTTATACTGCTATCACAGTGCCAACCAATAAAATGGCAGACGACCTAAAACGTAGCGGTGGGTTTATTCCTGGTATCAAGCCTGGTTCACAAACCGCTGAATATTTAGACCGAATTATGTCCCAAATAACTCTTCCAGGTTCTGTATTTTTGGCTTTGATTGCTATATTTCCAGCATTCGTTGTTAAATTGATGGGTATCCAGCAAGGTTGGGCATTATTCTACGGTGGTACATCACTCCTAATTATGGTAGGTGTAGCTATCGATACCATGCAACAAGTAAACTCGTACTTATTGAACCGCCATTACGATGGTTTGATGAAAAGCGGCAAAAATAGAAAAGCAGTAGCATAATTATGGCAAAACAAAGCGCAATAGAACAAGATGGAAGTATAGTGGAAGCACTATCAAACGCAATGTTCCGTGTGGAACTGGAAAACGGTCACATTGTAACCGCACATATTTCTGGTAAAATGCGAATGCACTATATAAAATTATTGCCAGGTGATAAAGTGAAACTGGAAATGAGCCCGTACGATTTAACGAAAGCAAGAATAACATACAGATATTAATACAACGGACCTCACGGTTCATTGAATAATAAATAAATAAAAAAGAGATGAAAGTAAGAGCATCCGTAAAGAAGAGAAGTGCCGACTGCAAGATTGTTCGCAGAAAGGGCAGATTATATGTAATTAACAAAAAGAACCCAAAGTTCAAACAAAGACAAGGATAAGTTATGGCAAGAATCGCAGGTGTAGATATCCCGAAGCACAAAAGGGGTGTAATCGCGTTAACGTATATCTTCGGTATCGGTAAGAGCCGTGCACAAGATATTCTGAACAAAGCCGGAGTTGACGAAGACAAAAAAGTAAGTGAATGGAACGATGATGAAATCGGGGCTATTCGTGACGCTGTAGGGTCTTTCAAAATCGAAGGTGAATTACGTAGTGAAGTTCAATTAAGCATAAAACGCTTAATGGATATTGGTTGTTACAGAGGTATTCGTCACAGATCGGGTCTTCCATTAAGAGGACAACGTACTAAGAATAACTCTCGTACAAGAAAAGGAAAACGTAAAACTGTTGCTAACAAGAAAAAAGCAACTAAATAAAACCTAACGTTATGGCAAAGACAAGTCAAAAAACTACAAAAACAGTTAAAAAACGCAAGGTTAATGTTGAATCAACTGGAGAGGCGCATATCAATGCTTCTTTCAACAACATTATCGTTTCGTTGACAAATAAGAACGGAGATGTTATCTCTTGGTCCTCAGCCGGTAAAATGGGCTTCCGTGGATCTAAGAAAAACACTCCTTATGCAGCTCAGTTAGCATCAGAAGATTGCGCAAAAGTTGCACACGACGCCGGTTTGCGCAAAGTAAAAGTTTACGTAAAAGGGCCAGGAAACGGTAGAGAATCTGCAATACGTTCTATCCACAATGCTGGAATTGAAGTAACCGAAATCATCGACGTTACCCCAATGCCGCACAACGGATGCCGTCCTCCTAAAAGAAGAAGAGTATAATATTTTTTATTGAATTGCCTTCGGGCAATTCATTTTCTATTTTTATTTAGAAAAAAATAAAAAATAATAATAAACATTAATTAATAACAAATATCAATCTGAAGGAACCAAAAACTAAAGGATTAACGTAAGACCTTAATTTAGTTTTTCTTCATAACCTTAAATTAGAAATGGCAAGATATACTGGTCCAAAAACTAAAATCGCCCGTAAGTTCGGGGAAGCAATCTTCGGAGACGATAAGTCTTTCGAAAAAAGAAACTACCCTCCTGGGCAACACGGGAACGCACGTCGCCGTGGAAAAAAATCTGAATATGCAATCCAACTTGCTGAAAAGCAAAAAGCGAAATATACCTACGGTATTTTGGAGCGTCAATTCAGAAATATGTTCAAAAAAGCAACTGCAGCTCCTGGAATTACAGGTCAAGTATTGCTTCAATTGGCTGAATCACGTTTAGACAATGTAGTCTACCGTATGGGGATTTCCCCAAGTCGCTCTGGTGCTAGACAATTGGTGTCTCACCGTCACATTACCGTTAACGGTGAAAAAGTAAACATTCCATCATACCAGTTAAAGCCTGGAGATGTAGTAGCCGTTAGAGAGAAGTCAAAATCTCTTAGCGCAATCAACGATTCGTTGGCAAATGCAAATCATGTTTACGAGTGGATTACTTGGAACAACGACAAAAAGGAAGGAACTTTCGTTTCCGTACCTGAGCGTATCCAAATCCCAGAAAACATCAACGAGCAGTTTATCGTCGAATTATATTCTAAATAATAAAATAATCATATTGGTATTTGGCCAAAGGGTTTATAGTGTTCTTCAAACTTTTAAACCGCGCAACTAAATAACAATTAAAACGAAGAAAAAAATGGCAGTATTTAGTTTTCAGAAGCCTGATAAAGTTATAATGGTAAACTCTACCGATTTCGAAGGGAAATTTGAGTTTCGTCCTTTGGAACCAGGTTACGGACTTACCGTTGGTAACGCATTAAGACGCGTTTTGCTTTCCTCATTGGAAGGATTCGCCATAACTTCGGTTCGCATCGAAGGCGTGGATCACGAATTTTCTACCATCGCAGGAGTAGTGGAAGATGTTACCGAAATTATTTTGAACCTTAAACAAGTTCGTTTCAAAAGACAGATTGACGAGATAGACAACGAAACCGTTACTATTTCCGTTTCTGGCAACGAGCAGTTGAAGGCAGGTGATTTCCAAAAATTCATTTCAGGTTTCCAAGTATTGAACCCAGAATTGGTTCTTTGCAATATGGATAAAAAAGTGAACCTTAATTTCGAAATCACTATCGAAAAAGGTCGCGGTTACGTTCCAGCTGAAGAGAACAAAAAAGCAAATGCTCCTTTGGGCACCATCTTTACAGATTCTATCTACACTCCTATAAAAAATGTGAAGTACAGCATTGAAAACTTCCGTGTAGAGCAAAAAACCGATTACGAGAAATTGGTTTTCGAAATCGTAACAGACGGATCAATTCACCCAAAAGATGCTTTGACCGAAGCTGCAAAAACTTTGATCCACCACTTTATGTTGTTCAGCGATGAGCGTATTACTTTGGAGGCAGATGAAATTGCACAAACTGAAACTTATGATGAAGAGTCCCTTCACATGCGTCAGTTGCTTAAAACAAAATTGGTAGATATGGATCTTTCGGTTCGTGCGCTAAACTGTTTGAAAGCTGCAGAGGTTGATACTTTGGGCGACCTAGTATCTTACAACAAAAATGACTTGATGAAGTTCCGTAATTTCGGTAAAAAATCGCTTACAGAGCTTGAAGAGCTTGTAAACGTGAAAGGCCTAAACTTCGGGATGGATCTTGCAAAATATAAATTAGATAAAGACTAGTGATTAACGATTTCAGATTTTTGATTTCAGATTGCTGAAGTTTTAAGTCTGAAATCAACAATCATCAATCGACAATCGTTAATCAATAACCCATCATAATTTGCTCTCCGAAGAACGGATTTTGTAGCAAGATGATGATAACAAAAACGTCATGAGACACGGAAAAAAAATAAATCACTTAGGTAGAAAAACCGCCCACAGACACTCCATGTTGGCCAATATGGCTTGCTCACTTGTGGAGCACAAACGCATCAACACTACTGTTGCAAAAGCAAAAGCGTTGAAGCAGTTCGTTGAACCATTGGTAACAAAGTCTAAAGAAGACACCACGCACAACCGTCGTTTGGTATTTGCAAAATTGCGTCAAAAAGATGCGGTTGCAGAACTTTTCAGAACTGTTGCGCCAAAAGTTGGTGACCGTCCGGGAGGATACACCCGAATCATTAAATTGGGTAACCGTCTAGGTGATAACGCTGATATGGCAATGATAGAGCTTGTTGATTTCAACGAACTTTACAATGCCGGCAAAGCTACCAAGAAGAAATCTACACGTAGAAGTCGTCGTGGAAGCGGATCTTCAGCCGCTGCTGCCCCTGCTGCGAAAGCCGCACCAGCAAAAGCCGAGAAAGAAGCTAAAAAGGAAGAGGAATAGAATGAATTCCAATTCAATAAATAACAAAGGGATAAGCGTTTTCGTTTATCCCTTTTTTTTATACTATTTTTGCAAAGATTTTACGAATTGGAAATTTAGAAGTTTGAAACACAACATTTAAAACATAAGAAACCACAGATTCAATAGTATCCACAGAAATAATAGCATGAAATACCAAACACGAAAAAAAGCACTTATTTTATTGGCAGACGGAACCATTTTCTACGGAAAAGCAGTTGGTGGTAAAGAAGGCTCTGCCTTTGGCGAAGTTTGTTTCAACACCGGAATGACCGGGTATCAAGAGATTTTTACAGACCCTTCCTATTTTGGACAGATAATGGTCGCCACAAACGCCCACATTGGGAATTACGGAACAAATAGGGAAGAAGTAGAATCTGAAGGAATAAAAATTGCAGGTCTGGTGGTGCGCAATTTCAGCTACCATTATTCGCGTCCCGCGGCAGATGACTCCTTGGAAGAATTCTTAAACAGAAATAACTTATTGGCAATAAGTGATGTGGACACCCGCGCTCTTGTAAGTTACATTCGCGATAATGGCGCTATGAACGCCGTTATTTCTACGGAAGTTGACAATATTGATGGATTGAAAAAGCAGTTGGCAGCTGTACCCGACATGAACGGTTTGGAGCTAGCTTCAAAAGTTTCTACAAAAGAACCTTATTTCTTCGGACATGAAAACGCAAAATATAAAGTGTCTGCCTTGGATCTGGGAATAAAGAAAAACATACTTCGCAATCTTGCTGAAAGGGACTGTTACATAAAAGTATTTCCATACAACGCCTCTTTTTCAGAAATGGAAGCTTTTAGTCCCGATGGTTACTTTATATCTAACGGCCCCGGCGATCCTGAGCCACTTCATACTGCCATAGAAGTTGTGAAAACAATTTTGGATAAAGAAGTGCCAATGTTCGGTATCTGTCTTGGGCACCAAATGTTGGCTTTGGCAAACGGAATTTCTACCTATAAAATGCACAACGGCCACCGCGGAATAAACCACCCTGTAATGAATTTGATTAGTGGTAAAGGAGAAATCACTTCTCAAAATCACGGTTTTGCAATAAATAGGGAAGAGGCTGAGGCAAATTCCAATATTGAAATTACGCACGAACATCTGAACGATCACACGGCTGCTGGAATTCGATTGAAAAACAAACCTGCTTTCTCAGTCCAATACCACCCTGAGGCAAGTCCCGGACCGCATGACGCTTCGTATCTTTTTGATGAATTCATCGAAAGTATTGAAAAACATAAACTACAAACCGCTTAAAAATTTCCAGACCCCAAAGGTTTTTGAAACCTTTGGGGTCTTTACAATTAACAATTAACCAATAACTATTAACTTTTACCAATGAGCATCATAATAGACATCATCGCCAGACAAATTTTCGATTCCCGAGGAAACCCAACAATTGAAGTTGACGTTATCACCGAAAATGGTTTTATGGGTCGCGCCGCAGTTCCTTCCGGAGCTTCAACTGGCGAGCACGAAGCTGTTGAACTTCGCGACGGCGGAAAAGATTATATGGGTAAAGGCGTAATGAAAGCGGTTGAAAATGTACAAGGAAAAATTGCAGGCACTTTGCTTGGTATTTCCGTTTTTGAACAGGAGCTGATTGATAAAACAATGATTGACCTGGATGGCACAAAGAATAAATCAAAACTTGGGGCCAATGCAATTTTGGGGGTTTCGTTAGCCTGCGCAAAAGCTGCGGCTGCCGAACTGGGAATGCCGTTGTACCGTTATGTGGGTGGCGTAAGCGCCAAAACGCTTCCCGTACCCATGATGAACATTATAAACGGTGGTTCGCACAGCGATGCGCCCATTGCTTTTCAGGAATTTATGGTGATGCCCGTAAAGGCGAAAAATTTTACCCATGCCATGCAAATGGGTTCGGAGATTTTTCATAACCTTAAAAAAGTATTGCACGACCGCGGTTTAAGCACAGCTGTTGGTGATGAAGGTGGCTTTGCGCCAACCTTGGATGGAACTGAAGATGCTTTGGACACTATCGCAAAAGCCACAAAAAAAGCTGGATATAAATTGGGCGATGATGTAATGATAGCTCTCGATTGCGCCGCTGCGGAATTTTATGTGAAGAAAAAATATGATTACACAAAATTTGAAGGTGATAAAGGGAAAGTACGTACCTCAAAAGAGCAAGCAGATTATTTAGCTGAATTATGCGAAAAATATCCGATCATTTCCATTGAAGATGGAATGGACGAAAACGACTGGGAAGGCTGGAAATATTTAACCGAAAAAGTTGGCGATAAAGTACAATTGGTCGGGGATGATTTGTTCGTTACAAATGTAGAACGACTTTCAAAAGGTATTTCAGAAAAAATAGCCAATTCAATTTTGATAAAAGTGAATCAAATTGGTACGTTGACTGAAACCATTGCAGCAGTAAATATGGCGCATAATGCTGGTTATACTTCCGTAATGAGCCACCGAAGCGGGGAAACAGAAGATAACACTATTGCCGATTTGGCGGTTGCCTTAAATTGCGGGCAAATAAAAACCGGTTCCGCTTCGCGAAGTGATAGAATGGCGAAGTACAATCAATTGCTCAGAATAGAAGAGCAATTGGGTGAAGTGGCTTATTTTCCACGGCAAAATGCCTTCAAAATATAACCTTTATTAGTTTATCTGAAAACCTCGCTTCTTGCGGGGTTTTTTAATTTCCGTAAATCCGTTAAACAGCGGATGATTTAAGGATTATTTAACCTAAGATTACTTAGAAATGTTAAAAAAATAGCTTAAGATTTCGTAATTTAGCGTTTCTGAATAAATAAAAAACACACAATATTTTATGGCAAAGATGGCGACCCTCGAGATAGATGGTAAAAAATACGAGTTTCCAATTATAGAAGGAACTGAAAATGAATTAGGAATAGATATTAAAAGTCTTCGTGGCGATACCAATGGGGTCGTTACTTTGGACCCTGGTTATAAAAATACAGGTTCTTGTGAGAGTGCCATAACTTTTCTTGATGGCGAAAAGGGAATCCTGCGCTATAGAGGTTATTCCATTGAGGAACTTGCTGAAAAAGCTCGCTTTTTGGAAGTTTGCTATCTTCTTATTTTTGGGGAATTACCCACCGTGGAGCAACTTGAAAAATTCCATAATGATATAAAAGCACAGTCGCATGTTGACGAAGATGTGAAGAAAATATTGGACGGCTTTCCAAAATCCGCACACCCCATGGGCGTGCTCTCATCATTGACTTCTGCTTTGGTTGCTTTCAATCCATCATCGGTAAATGTTGATAGCGAGGAAGATATGTATAAAGCCATAGTGAAGATTTTGGCGAAATTCCCCGTACTAACTGCTTGGACATACAGAAAACGATTGGGCTTGCCACTTGATTATGGTGATGACTCGTTACGCTATGTGGACAATTTCGTTAAAATGATGTTCAAAAAACCAAGTGGGGAATACACATCAAAGCCGACTATAGTTGATGCTCTTAATAAACTATTGATACTGCACGCAGACCACGAACAAAACTGTTCTACCTCAACGGTGCGTATTGTAGGTTCATCGCATGCCGGTCTTTTTGTTTCCATTTCCGCAGGTATTGCGGCACTGTGGGGGCCACTTCATGGAGGTGCTAACCAAGCGGTGATAGAAATGCTGGAAGCTATTAAGGAAGATGGTGGCGATACAAAGAAATTTATGGCAAAAGCAAAAGATAAGGATGATCCGTTCCGTCTTATGGGCTTTGGACACAGGGTATATAAAAACTTTGACCCACGTGCAAAAATCATTAAAAAAGCTGCGGATGATGTTCTGGAAGATTTAGGAATAGAAGATCCCGTTCTGGACATTGCAAAGGCGCTTGAAAAAGAAGCGCTGGAAGACCCATATTTTGTGGAAAGAAAATTATATCCTAACGTTGATTTCTATTCGGGAATCATTTACCGTGCCTTGGGCATTCCGGTAGAAATGTTCACCCCAATGTTCGCACTTGGACGTTTGCCGGGCTGGATAGCACAGTGGAGAGAGATGAGGCTTCAAAAAGAGCCTATTGGTCGTCCAAGACAAATTTATGTGGGTGCAAACCTTCGTTCTTTTGTGCCTATCGAGAAACGATAAAAACTTATTTTTAATACTTTTAAAAGCACTTCCTTATCGAGGTGCTTTTTCTATATTTGCGATATGATCAATTTAAACATCAACGACGAAACTTCAAGATTGCGTGCTGTGGTGCTAGGGCGCGCAGATAGTAATGGTCCCGTTCCAAAGTTGGAAAATGCCTACGACCCTAAATCGGCAGAACATATTAAGGCCGGTACTTATCCTAAGGATGAAGATATGGTGAAGGAAATGGAGGCCGTGGCCGAAGTCTTCAAAAAGTATGATGTAAAAGTGTACAGGCCACACTCCATCAAGGATTATAACCAAATTTTCTCGCGCGATATTGCCTTTGTAATTGAAGACAAATTTATCATTGCAAATATCTTGGAAGATCGTTCCATGGAAATTGAGGCCATAGAACATGTAATCAATCAGATTGACCCTTCAAAAATTATAGAATTTCCCGAAAACGCCCATATTGAGGGTGGCGATGTAATGCCTTGGGGTGACTATATTTTTGTGGGTGCCTATTATGGCGATGATTATCCCAGCTTTATTACTGCACGTACTAATCTGAACGCTGTAAAACATCTTCAAAAATTGTTTCCGCATAAAAAGGTGAAATCATTTAACCTTAGAAAGAGCAACACCGTAGCTGATGAAAATGCACTTCATTTGGACTGCTGTTTTCAGCCTTTGGGACGGGGGAAGGCGATTATCCATAAGGAAGGTTTTTTGATCGAGGAGGAATATAACTGGCTTGTTGATTACTTCGGAAAGGAAAATTGCTTCCACATTACCAAGCGCGAGATGTATGATATGAACAGCAACATCTTCAGTATCTCGCCCGATGTGGTGATTTCAGAAAAAAACTTTACCCGATTGAATTCGTGGCTGCGCGAACAAGGTTTTACTGTGGAAGAGGTGCCGTATGCTGAAATATCAAAACAGGAAGGATTGCTTCGATGCACAACCATGCCTTTGGTTCGCGATTAATAGAAAATTTCTTGTTTTTTATTTGTTGTTTTTATTTATCAAAAGTATACAATTTGTAAGTTGTTGTAACTAATTGTTATTGCTATTAATATTTGTTACAACGCCTTATTTAACAAAAAAACCGCCCCCTCTTTCGCAAAAAATTAGTAAACTTGGCGTTACAAAATTTTAACACTTTGAAAAGATTACACTCCCTACCTCTTTTATTGCTGTTTTTAACAGCTATTACTGCACTTACCGCACAGCAAAAAAACATAAGCCTCGAAGAAATTTGGGGTGGTGCCTACAGAATACAAGGTCTTGATGCCCTTCACTCCATGAACAACGGAAAGGAATATGCGGTGCTCAATTATGACCGACAAAACAAAGCTTCTACTGTTGATGTTTATGACTACAAAAGCGGCGAAAAAGTACGAACCCTGTTGAACAGTGCAGATTTAAAAGGCATAAACTACGTGATATCCTACGAGTTCAGCAAAGACGAGTCAAAAATACTTTTTACTACAGAGCTGCAGCAAATTTACCGACGCTCATCACTTGGTACTTATTATGTTTATGATATTGCTTCTAAAGACTTCAGTTTGGTTTCTACCAATAAAATTCAGGAGCCTACCTTCAGCAATGACGGCAGTAAAGTAGCTTACGGATATCAAAACAATCTCTACGTAAAAGATTTGAAAACTGGAGAAACCAAACAGATTACCGCTGACGGCAAAAAAAACAGTATCATAAACGGGATTACCGATTGGGTTTATGAGGAAGAATTCGCCTTTGTGCGGGCTTTTGAGTGGAGTAAGGATGGTGACAGGCTAGCCTATATAAAATTTGACGAAACCGAGGTGCCGCAATTCAATATGGATCTTTACGGCAACGAACTCTATCCTTCAGCAGATACTTTTAAATATCCAAAGGCGGGAGAGGCAAATTCAAAGGTTTCCCTGCATATATATGATCTTGGGAACGGCAATACTTCTGAAGTAAACCTTTCGCAATATAATAGCTACTACATTCCGCGTTTGTTGTGGACACAAGATAATAAACTGCTGAGTGTGCAGCTTACCAACCGCCACCAGAATGTGATTGATTTGGTTTTTGTGGATGCTTCCAACAACACTTCAAAATTAATTTTGGCCGAAAAAGATGATGCCTACGTAGATGTTACAGACAATCTAACCTTTTTGAACAACAATAGTTTTTTCTGGACCAGTGAAAGGGACGGTTGGAACCACATTTACCAATACGATAAAGATGGTAAACTACTAAACCAAGTGACAAATGGCGCTTGGGAAGTAACTGCCTATTACGGTTTTGATCAGAACACGGGCCGCGTGTATTACCAAAGTACCGAAAACGGAAGCATCAATCGCGATGTGTACTCCATACTTCCTTCCGGCAAAAACAAAGTCCGCCTAACACAGCAAACAGGAACCAACGATGCCGACTTCAGCGCAGATTATACCTATTTTATAAATACATTTTCAGACGCAACAACACCCTATGTGTTCACGCTTCGCGAGGCTAAGACTGGCAAACTGCTTCGTGAAATAAAAAATAATAATGATTTGAAGGAGCGTTTGTCTTCCTATAAAATTTCACCTAAAGAGTTTTCAACCATAAACATCAATGGTGAAAATTTGAATATGTATATGATAAAACCTCTGGATTTTGATGAAAACAAGCAGTATCCTTTGTTTTTATATCAATATTCCGGTCCCGGCTCCCAGAATGTATCAAACAGTTGGATGGGAACAAATGATTATTGGCACGAAATGCTAGCCAATGAGCAAGATATTATCATTGCCTGCGTGGACGGTCGCGGCACAGGATTTAAGGGAAGGGATTTCAAAAAAATGACCCAAAAGGAATTGGGCAAGTACGAAGTGCAGGACCAAATAGCCGTTGCCAAAAAGCTAAGCGAGCTACCATACATTGATGCATCCCGCACCGGAATTTGGGGCTGGAGCTACGGAGGCTTTATGTCGTCAAACGCTTTGTTTCAAGCGCCTGATGTTTTTGAAATGGCAATTGCCGTTGCACCAGTTACAAGTTGGCGATTTTATGACAGCATTTATACAGAGCGCTATATGCAAACCCCGCAGGAAAACGCTTCGGGTTATGATGAAAATTCTCCATTGTCGCATGTTGAGGGTTTGAAAGGAAAATTCCTGTTGGTACATGGTAGTGCTGATGACAACGTACACGTTCAAAACAGTATGCGTTTGATAGAAGCCTTAGTGCAGGCCAATAAGCAATTCGATTGGCGTATATATCCCGATAAAAACCACGGTATTTACGGTGGCAATACACGATTGCACCTTTATACTTTAATGACCAATTACATCAAAAACAACTTATAAAAATCAACACTAACTAATAATTAATCTTATGTCAGAAGCTCTTCAATATCAAAAGCAAAAGGAATTATTTGGCCACCCAGTAGGTCTTTATATCTTGTTCTTTACCGAAATGTGGGAACGTTTCTCCTATTACGGAATGCGCGCCATTTTGGTACTTTATTTGGTTGCAGAGGCAACCAGCGATAATCCAGGATTAGGGTGGACAAACGCCGAAGCACTTTCATTATACGGAACTTATACCATGCTTGTTTACGTTGCTTCCATTCCAGGAGGATGGATTGCCGATAAATTTATGGGGCAGAAGCAATCCGTACTTGTAGGTGGTATTCTTTTGGTAGCAGGACATGGCGTTCTTTCCATAGAGGAAATGTGGGCATTCTACAGTGGTCTTGGCTTGATTATAGCGGGTGTGGGGATGTTAAAGCCAAATATTTCAACTATGGTTGGTGGTTTGTATAAAACTGGTGACATTAGAAGAGATAAGGGTTTCACTATTTTTTATATTGGTATTAATATAGGCGCTTTTCTATCCAGCTTAATTGTGGGGTATGTAGGTGAAGTTTATGGCTGGCACTATGGTTTCGGACTTGCTGCTATAGGTATGGCTTTGGGATTACTTCAATATTTAGTGGGTCAGAAACATTTAAAATATGTTGGAAATAATACCAACAAATCTATTGATCCTGAGGAAAAAGCGGCAATGAAAAGACCGCTTTCTAAAGTTGAAAAGGACAGAATGGTTGTGCTGTTCATCTCTTTTATACTGGTTATAGTCTTTTGGGGAGCCTTTGAACAAGCTGGGGGTTTAATGAATATTTACGCTTCTGAAAAAACCGATAGAATGCTGATGGGCTGGGAAGTGCCAGCTTCATGGTTTCAATCGCTTAATGCCATGTTTATTATTATTTTGGGTACAACAGTTGCTGCATATTGGGCAAAAAGAAAACTTAAAGGAAAAGTTTCCACTTCACTTTTCAAAATGTGTCTGGGCTTGATAATTATGGGAATGGGTTTCTTCTTTATGACCGCTGCCGCTGCACAGTTTAACAGTGATGGTGCATCAGCTATGTACTGGTTGGTACTGGCTTATTTGTTTCACACCGTAGGAGAATTATGTTTGTCGCCAGTTGCGCTTTCATATATTACGAAATTGGCACCACTAAAATATGCTTCTTTAATGATGGGGGTATACTTTGCGATGACTGGTTTTGGAAATAAAGTAGCCGGACTTTTAGGAGAATCAGCCTCTAATTTAGGTGAATATACTGTATTTACGGGAATTGCAGTGTTCTGTGTTGCCTTTGGGTTATTGGTTTTATTGATAAGAAAGAAACTGGAAAAACTTACGCACGGTGCTGAGGATAATGAGCGTGAACTTCACGACAACGAGCCTTTTGAACTTGCAGATCCAGATATCAACAAGCCTCACTAATTTTTCAGAAACAATTTAACCAAAACAAATACCGATGAACACTGATATAGAAAATCTGTTTAAAGACAAAGTTTTAGGGCATCCCGCGGGATTATTTATACTCTTTTTTACTGAAATGTGGGAGCGTTTTTCCTTTTACGGAATGCGTATCCTTTTGGTGTTGTTTTTAACCGCTCCAATTTTGAGTGACAATCCCGGTTGGGAATGGCCACGCGAGCATGCGTTGGCACTCATTGGAACCTATGCGTCCCTTTTATATTTAACTCCTATCATTGGAGGTTGGATAGCAGATAAAATTACGGGGTACCGTATGGCAGTGGTTTTGGGTTGCGTTATTATGACACTAGGCCACGCCTCCATGGCGCTGGAAACCACTGCTTCATTTTACTTGGGCCTTGCTCTTTTAGTAATTGGTACAGGATTCTTTAAGCCGAATATTACTTCCATCATATCTGAAATGTACAAAGGCAAGGAATCCAAAAAAGACGGTGCTTATACAATCTTTTATATGGGTGTGAATGCCGGAGCTTTCTTCGGAATGATGCTTTGCGGTTATTTGGCTGAAAATTATGGATGGTCTTGGGGCTTTGGGCTTGCGGGAATTTTTATGTTTTTTGGAATGCTTCAATTTTTATTGGCAGGTAAAATTTTTGGGAATGTGGGTGCAAAACCTTCTAAAGTACACGAAGTAGAAATCCCCCAGAATATAAATGAAGAAAGACCCGAATTACGTGAAGACGGAGTAGAAGTGGCACCAATCAAACTGAATCCGTTCACGATCTTTGATTATGTTTTGATTGTACTGTCATCCATTGGTGGTTTGCTATATCTTTTCAATGATCCTTTAGAAAAAATATACGACACTTCTCTGGTGCCTTTTGAGATTGGTGGAATGAGCGGAACAAACATAGTTGTTCTTGCAGCATTGGCAATGTTCCTAATTTTATTGGTGACGCGTATTGCTCGTTATTTGCCAATCGTTCGGGATAGATTGATTGCAGTTTCCATTTTCGGGCTGTTCACGGTTTTCTTTTTTGCATTTTTTGAACAGTCATTGGGTTCTATGACACTTTTTGCACAGGATTATACCGATAGAGACCTAACTGGGAATTCTGCTATGATTTTCAAAATAATAGATGCGCTACTAACGACCGTTCCTTTAATTATTATTTCTTGGGTTATTTATTTGTTGGTAAAGAAAACGCATAATAGAATTGCAATGTCCAATATAGCATTGGTTATTGCTTTTATCGGTATTTGGGGCTTGGTAATTTATAGGCTGTACGATAAGTTTAATCAAACAGAATTACAGGTGGATGCCACATGGTTCGGGATTTTAAATTCATTCTTTATAATTACGCTCGCACCTATATTTTCAAAATGGTGGGAGAGCAAGTACAACCCCAGCGCAGCCGTAAAATATGGTATTGGTCTTATTATGTTGGGCTTGGGTTTTGCAATACTTTCATATGGTGCTTCAGATATTCCCCCCGGGGCAATGACCGCAAAAGTGAGCATGGTATTCCTTATTTTGGCTTATTTAATGCACACAATGGGCGAGTTGTGTCTGTCGCCTTTGGGCTTGTCCTATTTAAGTAAATTGGTACCCGCGCGCATGATTGGATTTATGTTTGGAGTATGGTACCTTGCCATTGCTGTGGGCCAAAAAGCTGCCAATACTATGGGAGGGATGATTGATAAGATTTCTGCAGAATATTCTATGGGGACGTTCTTCCTGATATTCACCTTAATACCTATTAGTGTTGGCGTTATTTCGATGTTGCTGAACCCTGTTCTAAAAAAATTAATGCACGGCATTCGTTAATACACAATACTTTTTAATATAAAAGCGTTCCTTTTTATGGAACGCTTTTTGTTTCAAATATTTAAAATTACTAAAGCATTTATAATGAAATATTTATTACTCTTTTTACTTATTGTTTCCGCAGGTACGGTCCATTCGCAAAAAATTAATTGGATGACCATGAACGAAGCGCTTGCCGCCCAAAAGAAAGAACCAAAAAAGATTTTTATGGACGTTTATACCACTTGGTGCGGCCCCTGCAAAATGCTCGATAAAAACACCTTTAGCGATGCGGATGTAATTGAATATTTAAACAAAAACTATTATGCGGTTAAGTTTAATGCTGAAGGGACTGAAGAGGTAACCTTTAATGATTTTACCTATACAAACCCCAATTATGATCCAGCGAGAAAAGGCAGAAACTCACAGCATTTGTTTGCACATGCCTTAAAAGTTAACGCCTATCCCAGTGTTGTTTTTTTTACGGAAGAAGGCAAGCTAATCCAAGCGGTACCAGGTTACAGAACACCTCCCCAACTTGAGATTTTCCTAAAAATGATACATACGGACGATTATTTAAAAATAACAACTACCGAAGCCTGGGAAGAATATCAAAAGAATTTTAAATCTACATTTTAGTATAGCCATTTCGGTTTCATATTCGGGCTATTCTATTGGGAAAGCTCCTTGTTTTGCGGTATGACAGAACGGGAGCTTTTTTAATTTACAAGTTTTTTCCCAGCGTTTTACATAGGAATAATAATTACTGCCATCGGCAATAATTTGGTTGGGCTGTAAGCTGTCGATTAGTCGATTGAGGTTTATTTTTGGACTGTTCGTGAGCAGAATTGTATGTACCTTCGTTGATTTGGGAAAGACCCCTAAACTATCTAAAACGAGAATGCTTCTATTATCATAGCTAAAGAATCCTGGAATCTTTTTTTCTGAATAGGAATTAATGTTTAAAGCAGTTTTGAATGATTTAAGAGGATATATTTCAGAAGTCTTTGAAATACTATCACTTTTAAAAACCGTCAAATGTTTTCCGTTTTTATAACCTATCAACGTTTTTTTGCTTTTCTGAAATATTACCAATTGATTACCAGAATACCTGAATTCATCATAACTATAAATTGAAACTATTGTTGCAATTGCCACTAATGAAAGTACCAACCTATGATAGTTTATCTTTTTCAGAAGTAGTACTATGGCAATAATGAAAAAATAGGTTCCCAAGACTTTTAATGTAGAGAAGTGGATTTCCTTAAAGAGAAACTCGTCCTGCACTGCAACCCAGTGGACAAAACCATTAAGGCCTTCAATCAAAAAATTATAACTCTCAGCCAGCCAATTGGGCAAGCTGTCAAAACTCGCCAAAAACACAATCAATATTCCGCCACACATTAAAATGGTTAAAAATGGAAGCACTACGATATTGGTGAGTAAAAACAATCCCGGGAATTGGTGGAAATAGTATAGACTTAACGGTAAAACCCCAATTTGTGCACAAATGGTAACGGACACGATTCCCCAAGTTTTCCGGACGAGCCAATATTTTGAATAGCCTACTTTATAAAAAAGTGGTTGTAGCCAAACGATAAAGAAGACTGCCAAATAGCTAAGTTGAAAACCAACCTGAAACAACCAAAGAGGATTGATGATCAATAGCGTGAAAAATGAAAGGAATAATGTGTTTATGGAATTTGTCTCTCTGTCAAAAAGTTTGGCCATTGCAAAGAAGCTGAACATTGTTACAGCTCGTGTAACTGAAGGCGATAGTCCAGAAAGTAATGCAAAACCCCATAGAAGTATAACAATTAATATAGCTTGAAAGAAGACGCCATATTTCCATTGTAAAAAGGGTTTAAAAACAAATGCCAGAATAATATATAATATACCCACGTGGAGCCCCGAAACCGCCAAAATATGCACAGCTCCCGCAGCGGCGTATTCGTTGTACAGGCTTTTGTCAATGTCTTTTTTTTCACCTAAAATTAGCGCTTGTAGAATTGCGCGTTCATCAGTTTTAAGGTTTGTATTTTGAAGTTTAGCAGCTATATATGCGCGTAAGTTTTGCGCAATTCCCATTAAGGTTCTGGAACCTGTTTGTGTTTTTAGAATTGCTGTTGATGAAAAGCGTAACTGTCCATAGACACCTAATGATTTCGTATATTTTGAATAATCAAATTGGTGCGGATTCAGCGGTTTCGGAATGTCGGTAATTGAGGCATATACAAGCACAATCTCATCGGGTGAAAAAGATTTTGTTATAGAATCTTTAGAAAGATTCAGCAAGATTTTCCCCGTTGCAGATTTGTTGTTTATTGCACTTACCGTTGCAAAATACTTGAGATAGTATTTATCGGGCTTTAAGCTCTGGGTTATTTTCAGCTGGACTAGATCTGTTTTGTTTTCCGAAATAAAGTGCAAATAATGTTTGGACTGAAATTGTGGAAGCCGAATTTGATGCGTAAAATAACCAATGGCAAAAAAACAGAGATATGTAGCTATTCCGAAGTAAACATGCTGAATCAATTGCTTCCGGGACCAAAGCCATAGGCTTGTAACTATCGCTAGGATTATAAAAAGATAATGAAGTGAAAAAATATTAAAAGGAAAGTATTGTGCTGCGAGAATACCCAGCACAAGGAAAGCCGAAAACCTTACTATTGCAAAGTTGATGAATTTCATGCCCCGATCTTTTAAGTGTTCTACTTAAAATTTACTGGGGAGAATTGAATTAAAATTAAATAATATATTTTGAAAATACAAAATTGCTGAAACCGAAAATTAAATAACCCGGCGTACTTCCACAAAAGCTTTTTTCCAGTAATCCTCGTCTAGCGATGAAATGATAACCCCGGCACGGGTGGTGGAGTGGATAAATTTTACTTCGCCGCGCTTCGCCTCTACTACCAAACCTACGTGGTTTATGGTGTTTCTGCTACTGGTTTTGAAGAATACCAAATCGCCTTCTTCTATATCCTTAAAGGAAATAAGGATTCCTTTTGTAGCCATATCACGCGAAATTCTGGGAAGTGTAATGTTTTCCTTTTGAAAAGCGGTAAAGACTAAGCCAGAACAATCCATGCCAGCATCTGTAGTTCCACCAAATTTATAGCGTGTTCCCTCAAAGGTTTTTGCGTAATCTATAATTCCCTTCTTAATTTCTTTGGAGCTTTCTTCTATGACTTCCGAAGCGTTTTCGTCATCTCTTTTTGTTACAATTTTATTGTTTTTGTGCGGACTTACCTTTCGAGCGGTTTTAGTTTTTGTTTCGTTCTTTCCTATTATGGCCTCTGGAATTTTACCAGTGTTTTTTGTACTTCCGCAGGATATGAGGAATAAAGCAAAAAAAGAAAGAAAAAGTAGTTTGTGCATCGATAGAAAATAGGGGATGAAGGTTTAAAAGTATAAAAATTTATTTAAATTCCCTTTACGGCAGTATAGATTAGTTTGGCCGTGTTTTCACTTGCGCCCCGGCCACCGAGTGCTTTTTCCAGTTCGTAATAATCCAAAAACATAGTGGCTCGTTTATACGGATCCAAAATCTTTGTAAGTTCTTCCTTTAGTCTTTTTGTGTTGAATTCGGTTTGGATAAGTTCGGTAACAACCGTTTTGTCGAGGATTAGATTTACCAGTGAAATGTATTCCAACTTAATCACACGTTTGGCAATTTCATAGCTAATTCGGCTGCCTTTGTAGCAAACCACTTGCGGCACTTTAAAAAGAGCTGTTTCAAGTGTAGCCGTGCCTGACGTAACTAGGGCAGCTTCTGAAATACTTAATAGGTCATAAGTTTTATTTGCTACAAAATGTATGTTTTTTGTACTGAGAAAACTTTCATAAAATGACTTTTCCTGGCTAGGTGCTCCGGCAATTACGAATTGGTATTCCTTAAAATCCTTTGCCACCGAAATCATTATTTCCAGCATTTTTTTTATTTCCTGCTTTCGGCTGCCGGGAAGCAGTGCTATTATAGGCCTATGGTCCAGTCCGTTTTCTTTTCTGAATGTTTTCGGAATTACTTGGGTTCTGTTGTAAATGGCATCAATCAAGGGATGGCCTACAAAATGTACGGGAAAGTTGTGTTTTTCTTCGTAAAAATCCTTTTCAAAAGGAAGGATAACGTACATCTGGTCCACATCGCGTTTTATGTCTTTTATACGGCCTTCCTTCCAGGCCCATATTTGTGGGGAAATGTAATAATGCGTTTTATAGCCTTTCTTCCGCGCCCATTTCATAATCCGAAAGTTGAAGCCGGGATAGTCAATAAAAATAATTACATCGGGATTGAAGTGCTCAATATCCTTTTTGCAGAATTTGATGTTTTTAAAAATAGTCCGCAAATTCAGTACTACTTCTGCAAAGCCCATAAAGGCAAGTTCCCGATAATGTTTTACTTCGGTGCCGCCAACCTCCCGCATCAAATCACCGCCCCAAAAGCGAAAATCCGCTTCGGGGTCTTCCTTTTTTAAGGCTTTCATTAAATTGGCTCCGTGAAGATCTCCCGACGCTTCGCCTGCTATGAGGTAGTATTTCATTCTAAAAAGTTGTGAGTTATGGGTTATGAGTTAAGAGTTGTTAAGTTTTTAAACTTGAAACCTGTAACGTGAAACCTGAAACTACTTTAGTACATTCTGTATCAATATATCAAAAAATTCCGTCAATGTCATTCCTGCTTCTCGGGCTTGTTTGGGGACGATGCTTTCTGTGGAAAGACCCGGATTTGTGTTTATTTCCAGAAAAAATGGTTTTCCTTTCTCAATAATAAATTCACTGCGGGTGATGCCTTTCATGTTTAGCAATTTATATATGCGAACGGCTTCTTTTTTTACCATTTCGGTTTCTTCTTCTGAAATTCTTGCGGGGGTAATTTCCTGTGATTTCCCGAGATACTTTGCTTCGTAATCAAAAAATTCATTTTCCGATACAATTTCGGTTACGGGCAGGGCGATTATTTCTTCACCTCTATTATAAACTCCCACCGAAACTTCAACTCCAACGAGAGCTGTTTCAATAATTATTTCGGTGTCTTCGGTAAATGCCTTTTCAATAGCTGGCATCATTCCAGCTATTTCGTTTACTTTACTAATTCCAAAACTGGAACCGGAACGATTGGGTTTTACAAAACAAGGTAGGCCGGTTTTCTTTACTATTTCTTCAATGTTAATTTCACCTCCTTCATTTATATAATAGGAATTTGCGGCGCGAATGCCAAAATTCTTCAATACCGAAAGACAATCACGTTTGTTGAAGCTCAGTGCTGCCTGGTAATAATCCGTACTAGTGTGGGGAATTTTTAGCAATTCCCAATAAGCTTGCAGATAACCATCCTCGCCGGGTGTACCGTGGATGGTGTTAAAAATTGCATCGGGTCGGATGGTCTCGGTACCATTGTCAAAACTGAAATCGGCTTTGTTTATGGGGTGTTTGGTGCCGTTACTGGCAACAAAACACCAACCTTCCTCCAAAATATGGACGGGATACACCTCATATTTATTTTTATCAAGGGCATTGCATACTACGCCGCCACTGTTTATCGAAATCTCGAACTCGCTGGAATAGCCGCCCATAGCAACGGCAATATGTTTTTTACCCATAACAAATCATTAAAAGCTGCGTTAAATATCTGGTAAAACAAAAATATCACTTATCCATAGAAAGATACTAACTTTGGGTTTTATATTTTTGTGCATTAACAAACAAACGTATGACTTTTTTCCAGTTCGTATTTTCCAAAGCATTTTTAAAACAATTATTGCTGGCTATTGTGGCCTTGCTGGTCTTGGCTTTTTTGATATTATGGTGGTTGCGGATCAGTACCAACCATAATGAAACAATAGAGGTTCCAAATTTAGCGAAACTCTCTTTAGATAAAGTAGAGGAGACCTTGGACGAGATGGATCTTCGGTATGAAATTCTCGACTCTGCAAATTACAATCCCGATTACCCAAAGTATTCCGTAATCGAACAAATACCGAAGCCTGGTAAATTTGTAAAGGAAGACCGAAAATTATATTTAACGCTGAACCCTTCGGGCTATCGAAAAATTGAAGTTCCCGACGTTTTGGGCCGTACGCGCCGACAGGCAGAGCCTACACTACTGGCCATGGGTTTCAAAATAGGAAAGATAAGTTACCGACCGCATATTAGCGACAATGTTTTGGAAATGCGCTACAAAGGCGAAAAACTTGAGGTGGGCACACCGCTGCAGAAAACTTCAGTGATAGATTTAATCGTTGGGGATGAATCGCTCAATAGAATTCAAACAGAAGACGATTCTTCCGAAGAAAATCTAGAGGCTCCAACTGAAAATGAAGAAGAGAACAATGGCGAATTTTAACGAAGAAGAAATAGAAGATACCGACGGCAGTGATGATCTTTACGAGCATTACCGCTTTAAGGCAGATAAAGGGCAGAGGGCGCTTAGGGTAGATAAATACCTGATGAACTTGATTGAAAAAGCGACCCGCAATAAAATACAGAAAGCAGCAACCGCTGGAAATATTCACGTAAACGGACTTCCCGTAAAAAGCAATTACAAAGTAAAAGGCAATGATGTGGTCACGGTACTTTTTGAGCATCCGCCCTATGAGTTTCTTTTGGTGCCCGAAAATATTCCGTTGGATATAGTCTATGAAGATGACGCCGTACTTGTGGTAAACAAACCCGCGGGAATGGTCGTGCATCCCGGTCACGGCAATTACAGCGGTACACTTATAAATGCTTTAACCTATCACTTTGAAAACCTTCCCAATAATTCAAGTAACAGGCCCGGTTTAGTCCACAGAATTGATAAAGATACAAGCGGACTATTGGTAATTGCAAAAACAGAAGATGCGATGACGCACCTCGCAAAACAGTTTTTCGATAAAAGCACCGAGCGAGAATATGTTGCTCTTGTGTGGGGGAATGTGGAAGAGGAGGAAGGTACCATTGAAGGGAATATAGGCCGCCATCCCAAAAACCGCTTACAAAACACCGTCTACGAAAACGATGAAGAGGAAAAGGGAAAACCTGCAGTTACCCATTATAAAGTCTTGGAACGTTTGGGATATGTGACGCTTGTTTCGTGTAGGTTAGAAACAGGACGAACGCATCAAATAAGGGTGCATATGAAATACATAGGCCATACCCTTTTTAACGATGAACGTTACGGGGGTGAAAAGATTTTAAAGGGAACAACTTTCAGTAAGTATAAGCAGTTTGTGGAGAACTGCTTCAAAGTACTGCCACGACAAGCACTGCACGCGCGGACTTTAGGATTTATGCACCCAACTACTGGAGAATTTATGCGCTTTGAATGCCCCATTCCAGAGGATATGGAGGCTTGTTTGGATAAATGGCGAAATTATTCGCAGCATGTGATTGAATAAATGATTGTCTGGTGGAACAGAGATCTCGACCTCTCGACTACGCTCGAGACAGGCCAACGCTCGACCAGACAATCAAGTTTTCTATGTTTTTAATTCTTAATCCACTTAGCTGTAAACGTTTTCTTTCCATCAGAGATGGAAACAAAATACAATCCGTTATTTAAATGCTTTAAATTGTAACTGCTTGTAGTTTGCAGATTGCCTTCTTCAGAAAAGACTACTTTTCCATCCACACTGTAAACTTTCAGATTAGCATTTACAATAGCCTGAGGAAGCTTAAAGGTTAAGATGCCTTTTGAAGGGTTTGGGAAAATACTTATTACGGAGCTGGCACTAAAATCTGTAACACCTACAATTTCTTCTATTTCAACAAAACCTTCTCGGGTATTATTGCCTTTGTAGCCGTTCCGCTTTATACGGTCTGGATTGTAGGGTACGTTGAGGTTGTACACACTTACAAAAGTGGAGTCAACCCCGGTGCCAAACGTTAGGGTGTAGCTATTGGCTGTAAGGTCCAGCATACCGTCGTTATCCACATCGCCCAATACTGCTCCGTTTAAAAAGGTAAAACCGCGAGGACGTAGTGGGAAGCCGTCTATTTCACCGCTGCCATCCATATTGTAAGCGTGGATGTAACCATAGCCGGCAGCATCGGTTATAACACTCGGGAATACAATATCTAAAGCACCATCATTATTAACATCTGCGAGGGAGATAACCCCTTCGGTACCGCCGTATTTTTCTATTGGGAAGTTGGGCAGGTTTGATCCATTTGGATCGAGGCCATTAACGACGGGAAGTTCCACGCCCTGGGTGCCGCTTGTATTACGGTCTGACATAAAGATTTCAAAGATACCGTCATTATCTACATCCCAAACAGTGGAGGGGGAGTAGGTCCACTCGCTGGTAGCAATAGGCCAACCTGCTTTGTAAGTGCCGTCGTGCTCCATAACGTAAAAGCCAGGAGCATCGCCGTGGTTACTACCTATAATTTCCAGGTCGTCATCATTATCTAAATCTGCAAGCATGGGGGATTGATATGAATATTTCACATTCGGGTCCACAACCGGAAAACCGGGGAATATCTGTCCTTGATTATCGAAAATATACATTCCTGCGGAAGAGGCTGCTATTACCACATCCATACTGCCATCGTTGTCAACATCGGCGATAGAAGGGGTAAATGCAGGGGTAGCTGCTACCTCTACGGGCCAATTGGCATTAATTGGAGTACCGTCCATTTTAATGGCATGCACAAAGCCTTGTGCACTCCCTACGCGTTCACCGGTAATAATATCTAACATTCCATCTCCGTCCACGTCAGCAATTGCTGGGGCGTTAATCATCCAGTGGTCATCAAAGTTTAAAGGCCAACCCGGTAAGTCTGCCCCTGTGGGATCAAGAAGATAAACACGACCCGCATTGGGAACACCTCCAGTATTTAGTACAATCTCCAGAGTGCCGTCATTGTTTAAATCTGCAACCGAAGGGGGAAGAAGAATGGTGCCGCTAACGGGTTTTTCGAAAAGAACAGTGCCGTCTCCTTCAAGGGCATAAAGGGTGTTCCAGATACCGTAGAGTATTTCATCTACACCATCATTGTCAATATCTGCCAGGGTGGTGCCACGGCTATTTTTAAAGTTGGGATGTGCTGGTTCGCCATAACGCCAGAGTTGGTCAAATACTTGAGTTTGTTCTGGGTTGTTGTAGTTTTCAGGGAGGGTTATTGTTTCTACGGAAATGGTACCGTCTTCGTTTAGGGATGCTTTTTTGCCTTGTTGCTGGGCTGTGGATCCTAGGGCTAAAGCAAGTGCCGACAGGAGGGTAATGGTTTTTTTCATGAAAGGATTTTTTAAGGTTAATTTTTATAAAATTAGTGAAATATGTTGGGTTTTCAAGGGATATGCTTGTGTTGTCTTCTAGTTTGGGTCGAAAAAAGATAGTTTTTGGGAAAATAAAGTTGAGTGAGAGCGGTGGGGAAATAGATGGAGGGTTGTGGGAAACTAGAAGGAATCTAGAAGAAAAGTAGAAGGTAATACGGCATAATATCAACATATAGTCAATACAGTGTCCACATATAGTCCACATACATATTTGGAGAATTGGAGAAAAAGAATTACATTTCACATGTTTAAAATGAATGTGAAATTCTTAAAACCAATAAGTTATGGCTTCAGATAACGGGTTTCCACCTATAATAGGAACGTATAACGGTATTAACTACTATATGCGTAACGGCAAGCAGTGCCAACGCAAAGCGGGAGGTGGATTTACTACCGAAAGTATTAAAAATAATCCAAAAATGCAAGGGATTCGCGACAGGAATAAAGAAATGACTCTTTGTAGCAAATTCACCATGAATTTTAAGGAGGCGATGTCACCATTTTTAAAGGAGATACATGATGGAACCTTGCACGAGCGGTTGATGAAACTCTTTATGAAAATTAGAACCTTGGATGAAACGGCAGAGGGAAAACGGACTGCAGGGCGGGGGCTTAAAAGTAACTCGGGGAAAAAACTTTTGAAGGAATTTAAATTTACAATGGGACCGGATGGGCTGAATATACTTGGGCCAGTGGTAACTTTTGATACTCAAACAGGAACATTGAATGCTGTTTCCTTCGACCCGACCCGATTAAAGTTTCCAAAGGGGAGCAGTCATTTTTTTCTAGATTATGGAGTCTTGGAGTACGATATAAAGAAAAGTGCTTTCCTATTTATTCTTAATGAAGGGACTTTGATAGTGGAAAAAGGAGACGAAGCTCGGGAGTTGGTGCTGGAAGTGCCCAAAAAACCCAAGAAAGGGAGTGTAGTGTTTGGGGTTGTGAAGGTACAGTTTTATCAGAAATTGCCAGATAGGTATTATAAATCGTTTGCTAAGGGGGCTGTGGGGATTGGGATTGTTTAGTTTCTGTTCTCAGTTCTCAGTTCTCAGTGTATGTTCCTTTCTGGGTGGGGAGTGTTTATCTGTCTTAACAAAAAGTTAAAATTATTCTTTTCGGTAACGTTCGCGCCGTATAAAAGACATATCATTCTATATTTACCAACTGATAAATTTAGTGCATACTGCCACTTGTTTGTCTAGTTATTACTAATAAAACTCCCTTTACTAATGAAAAAAGTTATTCTTTGTTTTTTACTTGCTGCCTTTGTATTGCCTGTTCAGGCCAATGAAGGTATGTGGTTTTTAATGCACATTGAGCGATTGAACTACCGCGATATGCAAAAAATGGGGCTACAGCTTACGCCCGAAGAAATTTACAGTATCAATAATTCCAGTCTTAAGGACGCCATAGTGCAGTTTAACCGTGGGTGTACGGCTGAAATTATTTCAGAAAGTGGTTTGGTGCTTACCAATCACCATTGTGGTTATAGCCAAATTGCTGAGCTTTCCACGGCAGAAAATGATTATTTGACCAATGGGTTTTGGGCAGGTAACTATGGTGAGGAACTAAAGCCGAAAAAACTATCTGTTCGCTTTTTTGTTCGAATGGACGATGTTTCAAAACGCATCTTGGGGCAGGTGAACGATAAGATGACTGAAGCTGAACGCGAAGCTGCCATTAACCGCGAGATAGCCAAGATTGAGCAGGAAAACAACGAGGGTGGTAAATATACCGTTTCAGTAAAATCCTTTTATCAAGGAAATGAGTTTTATTACTTTGTTTACCAAGATTATAACGATGTGCGCTTGGTGGGAACTCCGCCGGCAAACATTGGAAAATTTGGAGGCGATACCGACAACTGGGAATGGCCAAGACATACGGGAGATTTTTCACTTTTCAGAGTGTATGCCGATAAGGACGGCAACCCTGCGGAGTATTCACCCAACAATGTGCCGCTTAAGCCGAAATACCACTTAACTACCAGCTTGAAAGGTTTTGAGGAAAACGATTTTGCTATGATCTTAGGGTATCCGGGAAGGACAAACCGATGGATGCCAGCAGGCGGTATTCAACAGAATGTGGAATATGCATATCCCGCTTGGGTAGAGGCTTCCAAAACGTCTATGGACGTAATGAAGAAATATATGGACAAGGATCAGCAAGTAAAACTTGATTATGCTTCCAGTTATGCCTCTATTGCCAATTATTGGAAAAACCGCCAAGGAATGATAGATGCGCTTACGCAGCATAAAACTGCAGAAAGCAAGCGGAATGAGGAGAAGGCATTTCAGAAATGGGCTTCCAAAAAGGGCAATGATAGGTTTGAGGAGGTGATACCCGTTATAAACAATTATTATAAAAACACCAATAAAGCCAGTGCCCACGATAACTATTTGGGCTTGTTGTTGCGTACCCGAATGGCGACCATTCCGTACCGTTTGGGCAATGCAATGGATTATTATTTACAACAGAATGAAGCAAAACAGGCTGAGGTTAAGCCACAATTGGAAGCTGAAATAAACGATTTGTATCAGGGTATTTATATGCCTTTGGAAAAGGATGTACTGGCTGCCCAGTTGAAACTTTATTCTACAAAAGCTGAAAATATTGCGCCTATGGTAGCGCGCATTGCCACTGCGAATAATAAAAGCGAGGCAGGATGGAATGATTATTTGAACACTGCATTTGAGAACAGTATTTTTCAATCAAAAGAAAAGGTGGAGGCCTTTATGGCAAATCCAAATGCTGAGGTTTTAAAAAATGATCCATTGTTTCAGCTATCTACAGATTTGCTGAAGCGCTACCGTTATGAATCTGAAGAAGAAAAGCAATTGAACAACGATTTTGAGCGGGCATACCGTTTGATGGTTCAAGGTATGCGAGAGATGAATCCAGAAGCCAAATACTATCCCGATGCAAACAGCACACTTCGCTTAACGTATGGAAAGGTAATTGCATTGCCGGAAGATAAGCGCAATGATGCTGTGAAAAATTACTACACAACATTGAAGGGGACTATTGCAAAATACCAACCTGGAGATGATGAGTTTGACATGCCGCAGAAATTGATAGACCTTTATGAAAATAAGGATTTTGGTCAATATGCGGATAATGACGGTTATTTGCCTGTAAACTTTTTGACTGATAACGATATTACAGGAGGAAATTCCGGGTCGCCAGTACTGAATGGCAAAGGTGAATTGATCGGTTTGGCTTTTGATGGAAACATCGAGGCAATGGCAGGTGATGTTATTTTTGACGATCAACTGCAGCGCACCATTAATGTGGATATTCGCTATGTACTGTTTTTAATAGACAAGTTTGCGGGAGCAAGCCAAATTATTGATGAATTGACGATAGTGAAGTAAGATTTTTAGAAAAGACTGCATTTATTTTTAACCCACAAGTCCAGAAATATTGGATTTGTGGGTTTTTAAATATATAATTTAAAACAAGAAAACCCCTCCCTTTCAGGGCGGGGAGCATACTCGCTTCTTCCACTAAAGTGGACTCCTTCTGAAATAAGTTTGGGGCAGGCTCTCCCTGGTAAGGCGGGGAATCATTTTTTTATAATTTATTTTTTTATTTGCTTGTGTGTGTATAAATTGTGCCCTTGAAACAAGGGTCTGTAGTTCTTGTTTTTATAGTTAAGCCTTAACCCAATTTTTTTATGAAACACCTACTACTCACCGTAACCTTACTTACCTCTTTTTTTGCCAGTGCGCAGATAGTAAATATACCCGATGCCAATTTTAAGAATGCGTTGCTAAACCATATCCCTGTTATTGATACTAATGGAGACGGGGAGATACAGGTTAGTGAAGCGATGATGACCTATGAGATAGATGTAACTGCCAAATCAATACAGGACATAACAGGTATTGAAGCTTTTGTGAATTTGCAGACCCTTGTGTGCTATTTCAATCAAATAGATGAAGTAGATCTTTCAAATAATATCTTATTGCAGAATTTGGATCTAAATTCCAATCGTCTTACTAGCATAGATCTTTCACATAATCTTTTTTTGGTTGATTTATCTTTAACAGCTAATGAATTGACTAGTCTTGATATTTCGCTTCTTACCGAATTGGACCATATAGAGTGTGCCTATAATGAACTTACAGAACTGGATGTTACAAATAATCATGAATTGACCTCAATACAGTGCTATGAAAATAATATTACTGAACTGGATATTTCAAACCAACCAGGATTGCGGCAGTTAGATATTCAAAATAATCTTTTTACTAGCATAGATCTTTCTCAAAGTCCAGGTTTATTGTGGTTTAATTGCAGTAACAATAATATCCCAAATTTGGATTTCTCGACGAACCCGGTCCTGTTTGATATTAAATGTAGTAACAATTTATTGACTTCTTTGGATGTTTCAAATAATCCCAATTTAGGATATTTAACGTGTAAAGAGAATTCAATAAGTTCGTTGGATGTAACAAATAATCCTCAAATAAGATATTTGATTTGCGACGATAATTTACTGACTTCATTAGACCTTTCACAAAACGTGAATATGGAACTTTTTAATTTTACTAACAACCGGATAACACAAATAGATGTAACTCAAAGTGTAAAGCTTCGGCAATTTTATGGATCAAACAACCATGTTTCTTCTGTAGATTTTACTAATAACCCTGAATTGAATAGCGTGCGTTGTGATAATATGAATTTATCCAATCTAGACTTATCACAAAACCCATTGATTTCTTTTTTAATTTTAAACGATAATAATTTAAGCGAAATAGACGTAACTAATAATCCGCTTATTGAACAACTTTATATAAGGAATAATCAAATTTCAATCATTGATCTTTCGCAAAATCCCGTTTTACGTGTTCTGGGAGTTAATAATAATCCATTAACTTCATTGGATGTAGCTGCAAACCCTAATTTACAAGGGATAGATTTTTCTAACACAAATATATATGCAATGGATTTGAGCAATAATCCATCGTTGTGTGCTGTAGAAGGTAATGATATTGATTGGTTGCACTATGTGAATATTAAGAATGGGAACAATATTGAATTAATCAATGCTAATTGTTATAATGGCGAATTGATTGATTCTGGGCTTAATCTTTCTAACAATCCAAACCTTGAATTTGTTTGTGTGGATAACGTGAATTTTGCAATAAGTAATTTCACAAACGTTTCATCCACGGCTACATTTATTGAGGATTGCTTACTTGCAGTGAATAATTTTGAATCTCTTGATGTCAATCTCTATCCAAACCCTTCAGATGGTATTCTTAATATTCAAGCTGAAAGTTCTATTTCTTCAATAGAAATTATGAATGTTCTTGGGCAATTGTTGCTTACTTCTAAGGGGAACAGTACCCATGAACAAATGGATATATCTGGGCTTAGCGCGGGAAATTATTTTGTGAGGGTTGTTGTTGGGAGTGAGAGTGGGGTTTTGCGGGTTGTTATTAAATAATGGACAATTGTTTGGCGGGGATTAGTGTTGTGTCTACCCACCCCGCCCTTCGGGCACCCCTCCCTTGCAGGGTGGGGAGCGCGTTTTTTGTAAATTTCTGTATAATATGAGTTTCTTCCGCTTGTAAAATTTACTTTTAAAATAAGAGTGTTTTTTTTAGCAGAAGTAGGCTTTTGTTCATTTATTTAAAATAGTAATGAGTTTTTTTTAAAATCAATTAAATTGCACCTTCAATTTTAATAAATAATACGATTTTATGGCATCAGGGATTTTTGCAATATTGGATGATATAGCTGCGCTGTTGGATGATGTGGCGATGATGAGTAAAGTGGCGGCCAAAAAGACAGCGGGTATATTGGGGGATGACTTGGCGGTGAATGCCGAAAAGGCATCCGGATTTGCCTCTTCCCGGGAAATTCCTGTACTCTGGGCGATTACCAAAGGTTCTTTTCTCAATAAATTGATTATTCTACCCATTGCATTTTTATTAAGCGCTTTTTTACCGTGGGCGGTGACTATCATCTTAATTTTAGGGGGTTTGTATTTGGCATATGAAGGGGCTGAGAAAATATATGAGTTCTTTTTTCCCCACGCCCACGCAAACGAGTCGTTTGTAGAAGAAGGCCTTACCGAGAGTGAAATTTTAGCCATTGAAAAGGAACGTGTAAAATCAGCAATTGTAACCGATTTTATCCTGTCGCTAGAAATTGTGATTATAGCCCTGGGCACTGTTGTGGAAGAACCCATTGGTACCCAAATTATGGTAGTGAGCGTTATTGCTATACTGGCCACCGTAGGTGTTTACGGCATTGTAGCACTTATTGTGCGTATGGATGAAGCAGGTTTTAAATTGATAAAACGCAGTAAGACAGAAACTAGTTTTTCACGTAGGCTTGGAAATTTTTTAGTACAAGCACTTCCAAAAGTTATTAAAAGCCTAAGTGTTATTGGTACTATTGCCTTAATCTTGGTTTCGGGCGGCATTTTTGTACACAATGTAGATTTCTTCCATCATTTTTTACCTTCATGGCCATCCTTTCTTTTGGAATTTGCCGTGGGGCTGGTTGTAGGTTTTATCTGTTTAGGGGTTGTAGTTGTCTTCCAAAAACTCTGGCGCATGGTAAAAGGAAGAAAAGCATCTGCTTAGCAATTAATTTCTTAACTATTCGGTAGCGATAAATTGATTAATATCATTTTATTTCCTACAAATACAATACTATATTTGCCGCCGAAAAAGTATTAACCTATAAAAATTATTATGAATAAATTTTACACATTATTTTTTGCTTTACTTATTGCTACTGTTTCATCTGCTCAGGTTTTAAACGAAACCTTTGACGATAATAGTGGCTTTGTTACCTCAACACCTTTCTTTTCTGATGGCGCTGGAGATTTTTTCGGACTTGCCGTGGTTGAGGATTTTAACGGGGAACCAGTTCCGACACAGCTTAAGGCTTACACTGGTTTTACAGATGGTTTTTTAACAGGAATGGATTTAGATGGGGAAGGTGCTGCCTTACCTATAATAATTGATTGGACAGGACTTGATATAGATGGACTAACGGATTTGATGTTTAGCGGTGAATTTGCTGAATTTTTCGATACTCCTGGAGACATTGATGATTTAGACTTCATCCGTATAGATTATCAAATTGACGGCGGGGGCTACCAAAACCTTATCTGGTTTGAAGGAGCTGATTTTACAGGTGGTGGTGGAACTGCCAACGGAAATTTTAGAGAAGATACCGATTTTGATGGCGAGGGAGACGGAGCGTTGTTGACCGATGCCGCACAAGTATTTACAAAGACTATAACTGGAACTGGTGCTGTGCTTGACCTACGTTTGACAGTTTCTGTGGATTCCGGTGATGAGGATTTTGCTGTTGACACATTTGTGATTACCGGAACTGGAACTGATACAACTGCTCCAGTAATTACCTGTCCTACGGATATTGAACAAGACAACGATGCTGGTGTTTGTGGTGCTATTGTAACTTTTGATCCTGCAACTGCCACTGATGACACAGACCCTAACCCGGTTGTGGTTCAAACTGCAGGCCTTGCTAGTGGTTCAGAGTTTCCTGTGGGAGTTACGACTATAGAATTTACAGCTACAGATGCTGCAGGTAACTCCAGTACTTGTACGTTTACAATTACTGTTGTTGATGCAGAAACTCCAGAAGTTGTTTGTCCTCCAACACAAACCGTAATGGCAGATTCCAACGACATGTATGAGCTTCCAGATTACGTGGGCGATGGGTTGGTTACAATTACCGACAACTGTGCTACTACTTTTACAACACTTCAAATTCCTGCTGCGGGTACGATGGTGGGCGTAGGTACTACCAATGTAATCATTGAGGCCACAGACGATGCCGGAAACACTGCGGGCTGCAATTTTGACGTCGTGGTCGAACCATTTTTGGGTGTGAATGATATTGCTCTTTCGCAAATTACATTGTATCCCAATCCAGCAAAATCAACAGTAACCATCAATACCACTGTTGAAAATATTGTGGTTTACAGTGTAGCTGGTCAAAAGCTAATGGAAACTAGCAGCAATAACTTTGATGTTTCTTCACTGGCTAATGGTATATATTTAGTGAAAATTACTACTGCCGAAGGTACAGCGGTTAAGCAGTTGAGCGTTCAGTAAGCTATTATATTGAATAAGATAGAAAAACCATCCGTTACTTACGGGTGGTTTTTTTATTGTATTTATTTAGACTTAAATGAACAATAAAATGTAAGAAATGATTGCGCAAATACTTTCAATTTTGCGACATTTGAATACGAAATAATTCCTTAGGTTGAAACAAAGACTTTTTGCCATAGCATTTCTGTTTATATTGTTCGCTCCAGTGGCGACTATGTTTCTCTATCTTCATTTTGAGAAAGCTGCGTTGAAACGGGAAATTAAATGGAAAATGGTTGCAGGAATAGACCAAAATGAATTAGTACTGCTGAAATTTTCAAAAGAAGAGGCAAAGAAACAACTGCGGTGGGAACATTCCAAGGAATTTGAATACGAGGGTCAAATGTATGATGTAGTTTCAAATGAAATAAAAGGAGATACAATTTACTACAGATGCTGGTGGGACCACGAGGAAACTGCCCTTAATAAAAAGTTGCAAGAACTGGTTGCCCAGACGTTTGATAAAGACAAGGACAAGCAAAGAACCCAAAAGCAACTAACCAATTATTTCCAATCTTTTTTCTGTTCAACGCTTTTTGAGTGGCAGGCCACTGTCCCAGAAGACTTAGTTGAAATTTATCAGACCATAGTATATGAGGACAATTTTAGTACGATACGTTTAAGTCCTCCCACACCACCTCCACAGTATAGTTAGTGTCCTAGATTTTAATCAGTAGCTTTCAATATATTGAAAGTGTATCTTATTGTGTTATTTATTGACACCTTAACAATTAAACAAATCAATTATAAAATGAAAAGACTATACTTGCTATGGTTATTGTTGGCTATTGTAGGAACTGCCTACGGCCAAACCATTACCATAACTGATGCGCAGAACAACGAACCGGTGGAGTTAGTTACCCTTAGCGCAAATTCAAAATTATATGTTACCACAAATGCCAAAGGCAAGGCTGATATTTCAGCATTTAAGAATGCCGAAAAGATTGAAATACGCAGTCTTGGCTATAAAACGGTTGTAAAGAGTTATAGCGAGCTGGAGGCAGAGGGGTTCTCGCTTTCGCTTGAAATTTCAAACTTAAATCTTGACGAGGTAGTTATCTCTGGGTCTCGATGGAGACAGAGCAGTGATGATGTTCCCTCAAAGATTATTTCCATTTCCGCAAAGGATGTGGCCCTTCAAAACCCACAAACCGCAGCCGATCTATTGAGTATTTCTGGGAAAGTATTTGTACAGAAGAGTCAGCAGGGTGGGGGAAGTCCCATGATTCGCGGTTTTGCAACAAGCCGTTTGTTGTATTCAGTTGATGGGGTTAGGATGAACACGGCTATTTTCCGTTCCGGAAATCTTCAAAATGTAATCAACCTAGATCCTTTTGCCATTGAGGGCACGGAAGTGCTTTTTGGTCCGGGATCCGTAATTTACGGCAGCGACGCCATTGGTGGGGTAATGAGTTTTCAAACCTTGACACCACGGTTTTCATTAACCGATTCGCCTTTGGTTACGGGGAAAGCCAATGTACGCTATTCTTCTGCCAACAATGAAAAAACAGGGCATTTTGATGTGAATCTGGGTTTCAAGAATTGGGCATTTGTAACCAGCATCACTTCGTGGGATTATGACCATTTACGCCAAGGAAGCCACGGTCCCAAAGATTACATAAAGGATTATTATGTGCAAAGACAGGACAGCACCGATGTGGTAATTGCGCAGGATGATAAGCTATTGCAGATTCCCTCGGCCTATTCGCAGATAAATATGATGCAGAAAATACGTTTTCAACCAAATGACCGATGGGATTTTCAATATGGGTTCCATTTTTCGGAAACTTCACCTTACGGAAGATATGACCGGCATACGCGCGTTCGCAATGGTACGGCCCGTTATGCCGAATGGGATTATGGCCCGCAGATTTGGATGATGAACAATTTAAGTGTAAACCATTCCGCAAACAATTCGGTTTTTGACCAATTGAGCCTTCGCTTGGCGCATCAATGGTTTGAGGAGAGCAGGATAGACCGATCGTTTAACAGTAATGAACGCAATACACAAAGTGAAGAAGTGGGGGCTTACTCTGCAAACCTGGATTTTATAAAGGGTACGGGAGAAAAGAATACCCTTTTTTATGGAGTGGAATATGTGCTGAACGATGTAACTTCCACTGGAGAAGTAACAGATATTTCAACAGAAGTTTCCGTGACGGGACCGGCTCGGTATCCAAAATCCACCTGGCAGTCCATGGCTGTGTATGTAACCGACGAGTTTAAAGTAGCCGATAATTTCACATTAAGTGCTGGCGCGCGTTACAACTACGTGTTGCTGGACTCTGAATTTGATACTAACTTTTATCCATTTCCCTTCACGGAAGCCAATTTGAAGAATGGCGCGCTTACCGGAAGCATTGGCGGAGTATATCGTCCGGACGATTCGTGGGTGATAAGTGCCAACTTGGGAAGCGCGTTTAGAGCACCAAATGTAGATGATGTGGGAAAAGTTTTTGATTCGGAACCTGGCAGCGTCGTTGTTCCCAATCCAGATTTGAAGCCTGAATATGCCTACAATGCAGACTTAGGAATTGCAAAGGTTTTTGATGACATTATAAAAGTAGATGTTACTGGGTATTACACGTCACTGAAAGATGCCTTGGTGCGCAGGGATTTTAAACTAAATGGGCAGGACAGCATACTCTATCAAGGTGAATTGAGCCAAGTGCAAGCTATTCAAAATGCAGCCGTGGCACATGTATATGGTGTGCAGGCAGGCGTGGAGGTGAAATTGCCCAAGGGTTTTGGCTTTTCAACAGATGTAAACTTTCAGAAGGGTGAAGAGGAATTGGACAATGGAGATATTAGTACTTCGCGCCACGCCTCACCATTTTTCGGTGTTTCGCGCTTAAATTATAAAGCGAATAAGTTGCGTATGGAATTGAACGTGAACTATCAAGGGAAATATGATTTTGACAAGCTACCCGAAGGAGAAAAGGAGAAGACGGAAATCTATGCGCTTGATGAAAATGGAGATCCGTATGCACCCGCTTGGTACACCCTTAACTTTAAGGCCCTTTATAAGTTAACGGACACCTTTGATGTAAGCGGCGGAATTGAAAATCTTACCGATCAGCGTTATAGACCCTATAGCTCTGGAATTTCGGGAGCTGGAAGAAATTTTATTCTTTCAATTACGGCACATTTTTAGTTTAATTTACCAAGGTTGGGGACAAAAATATATGTGGGTTTGTATTCACATTTTTTATATATTTGGATTGAGCCTTATGGCTTATTTCTCCCCAATTAATTTGAGAAAACCCGCACCATAACAGTGCGGGTTTTTGACTTTTTATGATTCACCTAAAAGAAAAAGGCCGGGTAAATTTTGACACTGATCCCGACCTTTCTCAATCATCAAACCAACTATTAAAAAAAACCTAAACGCGCGATTTGCGTTTCTTCATCTTTTTTTCTTCCAGTTTTTTCAATATTTTCTCCTGTTTCAATGCCTTAGCATCTTTATTGGAGGCTCTAAGGTTTCTTCCCTTTGCCATGATATAAATTTTTAAAGTTTTGAAATTATAACATCCCGGCTTCCTTTTCTAAAAAGGATATATAGCGAGTCGGTTTTACCAGCAGTGCTGATACTTTTAATGGATGGGTTATTTTGCGTAAAAAAGGAAACCGTAACGGCACACTCGCGGGTGCGCCTTAATTCGGGAAGATGATTTTCGGTTTAAGAAGTGCAACCAAAGATTTCCGCAACTTGTTCAGGTTACAATTGCTCTTACTAAATGAATAAAAACCAAGCATAACGAAAGTTTTTGATTGTTGGGTAAACATATCCAATTATAGTATGAAAAGCAAATAAAAATGCCCTAAAAACTAGGTATTGGTAAATTGCTGGAATACTGGATGCCTACAAAATTAAAAACACGTTTTACAATTTGGTTTTTTTTGCAGAACAGAATAATTTCCTTATCGTTCTCCCGTGCCTTTTCCGAGGCAATATACAGCATGTAGGCCCCTGCTTCGTCAAATCTTTCCAGAGAATCCAAATCAATGATCAACGACTGGGTTTTGTCCAATGCGGCTTCAATTTTAAATTGTACTTCAGAGAGGTTGCCGCTGTATAATCTGCCTTCCAAGCTTAAAAAACGGTTGGTTAAAAAACTATGCAATATCATGCCAAGTGATTAAAATTAATGATCACATAGGTTTGCGTAGGAATTTAAGGGCGATTGCGATTTAGGGCAGAAATTTTGATGTGTGAATTTACAAAATGATTTTTAATTGGGAGGTGTGAATGATGTGCGAAGATAGCTACCTGATGCATTTTTTTCTTCTATGTAACCAAATGATTATAAGTAATAGTAATCCACTTCTTTTTAATAGTTTTGCAACCTCAAAATTTTGATATGATTTCAATAGATGGTTTAGCAGTTGAGTTTAACGGAGAAACACTTTTCAGCGATGTTTCTTTTGTAGTGAACGAAAACGATAAGATAGCACTGATGGGGAAAAACGGTGCGGGAAAAAGCACAATGATGAAGATTATTGCCGGGGTGCAAAAACCCACCCGTGGAAACGTCCGCGCCCCAAAAGATGCGGTAATTGCATATTTGCCGCAACATTTATTGACCGATGACAGTTGTACCGTTTTTGAGGAAGCGTCCAAAGCCTTTAAACAGATTTTTGAAATGCGGGACGAAATGGACAGCTTGAACAAAGAGCTGGAAACCCGTACCGATTACGAGAGCGATGCGTATATGAACATCATTACCAAAGTGGCTGAATTGGGTGAAAAATATTATGCTTTGGAAGAAATAAATTACGAAGCCGAAGTAGAAAAAGCGCTTCGGGGCTTAGGTTTTAAGCGCAGCGATCTGCACCGTCCCACTTCAGAATTTAGTGGCGGATGGCGTATGCGTATTGAACTGGCAAAACTCTTGCTTCAAAAGCCCGATCTTATTTTGCTTGATGAGCCTACCAACCACGTAGATATAGAATCGGTAATCTGGCTTGAGGATTTTTTGCTGAACAAAGCAAAAGCGGTTATCGTTATTTCTCACGACAGAAAATTTATAGATAACATTACCAACCGCACTATTGAAGTTACAATGGGGCGCATTTACGATTATAAAGCAAATTATAGCCACTACTTACAGCTGCGTGCCGATAGAAGGGCGCACCAAATAAAAGCTTACGAGGAGCAACAAAAATTTATAGCAGAGACGCAACAGTTTATAGAGCGTTTTAAGGGTACTTACTCCAAAACCAATCAAGTGAATAGCCGCGAGCGGATGCTTGAAAAACTTCAAATTATCGAGATTGACGAGATAGATACTTCAGCTTTGGCGCTTCGCTTTCCGCCTGCACAGCGCAGTGGTGATTATCCTGTACTTGTAGAGGGAATGACTAAAAAATATGGAGATCATGTAGTTTTTAAGGATGCAAGTATGAGTATTGCCCGTGGTCAAAAAGTGAGTTTTGTGGGTAGAAATGGCGAAGGGAAATCCACTATGATCAAAGCTATTATGGGCGAAATTGATTTTGAGGGAACCTGCGCCTTGGGCCACAATGCCAAGGTGGGCTATTTTGCACAAAACCAAGCCGCGCTTTTGGATAAGGAACTCACCGTTTTTCAAACGGTGGATGAGGTTGCCAAAGGCGAAATACGCACTCAAATAAAAAATATTCTCGGTCGCTTTATGTTCAGCGGTGATGATATCGATAAAAAGGTGGGGCTGCTTTCCGGAGGTGAAAAAACGCGTTTGGCAATGGTGAAACTATTGCTGGAACCCGTAAACGTTCTCATTCTCGATGAGCCTACGAACCATTTGGATTTAAAATCGAAAGATGTTTTAAAAGAAGCGTTGCTTCAGTTTGACGGCACGTTGATTTTGGTTTCCCACGACCGCGATTTTCTACAGGGACTTGCAGAAAAAGTTTTCGAATTTAAGGATAAACGCGTAATTGAGCATTTTGAAACCATCGACGATTTCCTTCAGAGAAATAGAATAGAGAATTTGAAGGAGATTGATTTGAAGGCTTAATGTTTTAAAATGTTACCCAAAAACTTTTTTGAACAGTTAAAAATAATAGTAATATTTACGGCCAATTTAATACTTAGTTTTAAAATTTGTTCTATGAAAAAAGCATTACTTATTCTTACCATTTTTTCGATTTGTTATAATTCATACTCACAAGATTGGAGTTGGGCCATTAAAGCTACGGGTGACGATCAAAGATACATGGCGGTTGATATGGCTGTAGATACACAGGGAAATATGGTGGTAGCAGGATATTTTCAGGAAAACCTAAGTTTAGGCAATTTCTCGATATATACTCCTGATGATTATTTTGCAGATTTATATCTAACTAAGATAAATGCCAATAAAGAAGTTTTATGGATAAAAACGTTTGAGACGGATTGGTGTTATGGAGATAATGTTACTGTTTTAATAGATGATGATGAGAATATATACCTGACAGGGAATTTTGACGAAAGGATTTATGTTACAAAATTTGACCCAGATGGAAATGAAATTTGGCATAATGATTTTAATGGAGAACAATACGGTTACGGGCTTTCAATTGCTTTGGATCAGTTTGATAACGTTTATGTTTCAGGAGGTGCTGGTTGGAATTTTTTTATGGCGAAATTAAATTATGAGGGTGAAGTAGTATGGATTCGTGATATTCCGTTTAATAGCTCTGATGCTGTACACATTACCGATATTAATGTTGATAGATTAGGGAATATTTATTTTGTTGGGGTTTTTAATATTGAAACTCTCGTATTGGATAATTTTGTGCTGGAACACAATGGAAGCTGGGGCCAAGATGCCTTATGGGGTAAAATGGATACTAATGGAAATTTTATTTGGATAAATTCTTCTGATGGTAGAACTAATGATAATCCACAAATAGCATTAACTTCAGATGGGCATCTTTACTTAAGCGGATCTTTTTTTGGGGATATAACGTTCGATGGTATTTTAATCCCAGGTATTTGTTGCCAAAATCCAAAACCATATATGGCAAAATATGATGTAGAAGGAAATGTAATCTGGGCTAAGGGAGCTTTTACAACTGCTGGTGAAAGAGGAACTACCACGGATATTAAGGTAAATTATGCGGGAAATTTGTATTTAACTGGTGCGTATTCCTATTACGATGATGGTGCTGTTTATTTGGAAGAGTATGATTCGGACGGAAGCCATTTGTGGCGAAAGGAATTTTCAATAATGGATGGTAGCTGTAGTACTAATGCTTTGGACATAGATAATCAAGGCTTTGCTTATTACGTAGGTTATAATAATTCTGAAACTTTTATCGATGAGAATCTATTATCGCCCACTAGTACACTTGGTGTAGCGCAATTAAATACCTTTTCTTCAACCTACAAAAAAACATCCCGTCCCCAAATTGAAAGAATGCATACAGTTTGTGAATTAGGTATTAATATCACATTGAACGCTACAGGAAGCAATATAAAATGGTATAGTGATCCCGAACTGAATAACTTAATTTCTCAAGGTAATTCATATTCTTTTCAAACCGATGAATCTTTAAAATTATATGTAACCCAAACTGTAAATAATATTACCAGTTGGCCAAAAGAAGTAATTGTTAACATTTCTGAATTGGACACAGCTGAATTGACTTTTGATGATCCAATTCTTACAGCAACATACAACCCACTTTTCGTTTATAAATGGTTTTATTTGGATGAGCCGATTGCCAATGCTACAGAAAATTTTATTGAAATCACTTCTGGAACGGATTACGAAGATTACGGTGTTTTAATTAAACAGCAAAACTGTCAAGTAGCCCTTGGAAGAGCTGTTTTATCCACTGATTCCTTTGAGTCAGTTCCTGAGTTTTCTTTATATCCTAATCCCACTTCAGGAATTTTTAAAATCTCTTCAAATTTCGCTATTCAAAATGTTGAGGTGTTTAATAAATTAGGTCAGTTGGTTTTATCTATAAAGAATTCTTCCGAATTAAATATTTCAATTTTGAAAACAGGATTGTACTTTGTAAAAGTAGAAGATGTAAAAGGAAATATTGGAGTTAAAAAGGTTATAGTGGAATAATTTCCACCCTGCTTTAATCTTAATATTCAATGATTTTGGTTTCACACGACCGCGATTTTCTACAGGGACTTTCAGAAAAAGTTTTCGAATTTAAGGATAAACGCGTAATCGAACATTTTGAAACAATAGACGATTTCCTTCTTCGCAATAGAATTGAAAATTTGAAAGAGATTGATTTGAAGGTTTAGTTCAAAAGTTTATGGGATTAGGTTTTTAGCGGTTCTGGTGAATATTATTTACCTTTAAAACTAAAATCAATTATGCAAAAACCAGATTTCTCAAAACTCAAAGCACTCTATATCAATTGTACCCTAAAGCAGTCCCCGCGGATGAGTCATACACAGGGCCTGATGGATGTTTCACAAAATATAATGAAAGCCGAAGGGGTTTCCTTTGAAAATATTCGTCTTGTGGATCATCCAGTGGCTTACGGCGTATATCCAGATATGACCGAGCACGGCGCAAGTGAAGATGCCTGGCCGGAAATTTGGAAGAAGGTAGATACTGCCGATATTCTGATTATCGGAACTCCTATATGGCTGGGCGAAAAATCCTCTGTGGCCAGTAAATTGATTGAAAGGCTGTATGCAATGAGCAGTCTTCAGAATGAAAAGGGGCAGTATTATTTCTACGGAAAAGTAGGTGGTTGCATCGTTACCGGAAATGAAGATGGAATAAAGCATTGTGCTATGGGCATTCTCTATGCCTTACAGCACGTAGGCTACAGCATTCCGCCACAGGCAGATTGTGGTTGGATAGGTGAAGCTGGCCCGGGGCCAAGTTATCGGGATGAGGAAAGTGGCGCAAAAAATAATGATTTTACGAATAGGAATACTACTTTTATGACGTATAATTTGCTTCATTTGGCAAAGATGCTGAAAGAGCAGGGAGGGTATCCAAAATACGGCAATTCCCGAAAAGATTGGGACGATGGCACCCGTTGGAATTTTGAAAATCCAGAATATCGCTAAATCCATTTTTATAATATGAAGAGATTAATTGTTTTATTTGTTGCACTTTCCACTTCGTTTGTAAGCTGCAATCTTACCACAGATAAATCTACAGGTCCTGAGCCAAGTCCAGCAGACCCAGAAGTTGTGGCGTACGCTGAAAAGGAACTGTTAAAACCAATAAGCGACAGCCTGCCAATCATCGGACTGTTGATGTACAACGGTGTTTTGACTACCGAAGTTACTGCCACCGCTGACGTTTTTACAAAGCCAACCCCAGACGGCAAAAAACTTTTCAATGTAATTACAATTGCGGAAACTTCTGACCCGATTGTTAGTGAAGAAGGTTTAAAGATAGTCCCAGATTACACTTTTGAAAATTGTCCAAAACTGGATGTGCTTTTCGTTCCAAGTGCATATGATATGTATGCACAAATACACAATCCAAAAATTGTAAACTTCATAAAGGAACAAAACAATAGCACCAAATACACCGTAAGCAATTGTGCCGGGGCACATTTAATTGGGGAATCGGGAATTGCTGATGGTAAAAAAATTGTGACTTGGATTGGTGGGGGAGAAGAGCTTCAAAAAGCCTATCCGAACTTAAAAGTGCAGAATGACAGCGTTGTGAGATATGTGGAAGATGGAAAGTTTTTATCCTCAAACGGAAATCTAATCAGTTATGTATCCGCATTGAACTTATTGAAAAAAATGGCTGGGCAGGAGCAGGTTGATTTTGTGGAATCGTATCTGTATGTGAAGGAATTGCAGGACTGGAAACAATAAAGTATTCAGTTGCAGTGGACGGTAATTGATTGAAATTTTGGGCACAAAACTTGCACTTGGTTTGATTAAAAAGAGTAAACATGAAAGCACTTAGAATTTTATATACATTAGTTGTTCTATTTATTTTCGGAAGCACCACTGCGCAGAATAAAACTGAAAAACCCCATACTTCCATTGAAACATTACTGAATTCCAAAAACTTTGAGTTTATAGCAAACACAGCTTTACCGCTCGGGCAGCCCCCAAAAAACTTGGTTGGTAGTAATTATTCAATAACATTTTCACCAGAGATGGTTATAAGCAATATGCCGTTTTATGGACGTTCGTACGCCACAATAATTGGTAAGGACAAAGGCCTGCGATTTAAAGGTGTTCCCGAGGATTTTATTGTTGAAAAGCGTGGCAAGAACTATGAAGTTAGAACTAAAGTGAAAAATGAAAACGATACATATTCCCTTTTGTTAATAGTTGGTAATTCTGGCTATGCCACACTTTCCATCACTACAAATGATCGCCAAGCCATAGATTTTCAAGGCGAAGTAGTAAGCGTTCGAGACTAATTATTATTCTTAAAATCCAACAATCCAAAAATCTAAAATGAGTCTATTTAATAAAATATTGGGAAATGCCAGCGAAGTTTCCGCAGAAAAACTAAACGAAAAATACGGACGTCTTTTAATTGAGGGCGAAGTGGTAGAACTTGGTTTCAAACTTTTTCGCGATGTGTTTATGTTTACCAATAAACGGTTAATTTTGATAGATGTCCAAGGCTTAACGGGGAGCAAAGCTGAATACAAATGCCTTCCCTACAAACATATTTCGAGATTTTCTTTGGAAACTGCCGGTACTTTTGATCTGGACGCCGAACTGAAGATTTGGATAAGCAGCGAAGACTTGCCAACGGTGAGTAAAAAGTTCAACAAGAGCATAGATATTTACGAAGTGCAGAAATATTTGGCGGCAAAGGTTTTATAGCACCAATTCTCTAAAAAGACGTTCCAAAGTAGCATCCAAATCATCACTAAAGCCATTATGGGGACGTGAAGTTTGTAGGGAAGAACTGCGCTGCGCGGTAAGCCATCTAAATCTATCCGGAATTTCCCATTGTGCCACAGGGCCGCCGTCTTTGGAGCCGGAACATATTTTTTCAAAAGCCTTTAAATTGTTTTCTATTTCTTCAACTTCCAGGTCGCAGGAAAAGAGTTTTAGCTTTTCGGTGTCAATTTGGTGTTTGCAATTCAAATAGTTGGCTCCTTTGCAGAAAAGAATTATCCCAACATTCAGGAATTCCTCGCGTTCCACGCGGGGCACCAAACGTATTACCGCATATTCATACAAGTGTTTTCCGGGCATCCTGAATTTGTTTTACAAAGTTGTTTGCGTTGTTTCTTCTCATTACCAAAAACTGGTAATATACTTTCCTGATTTCTTCCGAAGGCATTTCAATACCTTCCCAATCTAGCCAATCTGCGGGAATAACATCAGTTATTTCCCGAAGTTTTTTATCTGGCAAAAGGGCAATCATTTCTTCATTAATTTCTTCAATTAAGGAAGCTTGTGGCAAAAGCACGTGATCTTTAATATAAGGAAATGACGTAACAGCCGCTTTTTGCCAATCGCCCCATGAATGATGAAAATAAAAGGTGGCGCCGTGGTCAATGAGCCAAAGTTCCTTATGCCAAATGAGCATATTGGTATTTTTAACTGTGCGATCTATGTTTGTTATAAAAGCATCCAACCATACAATTTTGGAAGCCAAATTTTCATCAACTTGGGTAACTACGGGGTCAAATGTGAGCGCCCCAGAAAGAAAATGCAAGGCCAGGTTTAGTCCGCGGCTGCCTTTTAATAGATCCTGTATTTCCTCGTCGCCTTCACTTCTGCCAAAAGCTTCGTCTAAATTTGCGAAAACAAGTTCGGGAATTTTTAAGCCTAAAGTTCTCGCGATTTCACCACCAAAAAGTTCCGCTATCAGCGCTTTCACGCCGTGTCCCGCGCCGCGAAACTTCAAAACATATTTAAAATCATCATCCGCTTCGGCCAGGGCTGGCAGCGAACCGCCTTCACGCAAAGGGGTGATGTAACGTGTAACGTTTACGGTGCGGAGCTCTAATTTGTCGGTTGCCATTGCCTGCAAAATTAAGTTTATTTGTGAATATGTCGATACCATTCCGGAGAGATGTTTTTTCATGCCTTAAAAATAGAATCCAATATTTTTTTGAAAGTTTAAATTCGTATTTTGCTGAAATATGAAACCTTAAACTAAAAGTTGTTGGATTTAACCATTGAAAACATTTTGCTTGTTGGGTCATTACTGCTTTTTATAAGCATAATAGCAGGTAAAACTTCTTATAAATTTGGCGTACCCACTTTAGTACTTTTCCTGGGAATAGGGATGCTTGCCGGTGAAGATGGCATAGGCGGCATCAGTTTTGACGATCCGCAAATCGCGCAGCTAGTTGGTATAATTTCATTGAACTTTATTCTTTTTTCAGGGGGGCTGGACACCGATTGGAAAGCTGTAAAACCAATAATGAAAGAAGGTTTTGCACTTTCAACTTTGGGGGTTTTGCTTACCGCTGTTGGCTTGGGAACCTTTGTTTATTACGTTACCGATTTTACCATTTATGAAAGTTTGCTTTTGGGGAGTATAGTGTCATCAACAGATGCTGCTGCGGTATTTTCCATACTAAGATCCAAAAATCTTGCGCTTCGAACCAATTTGCGCCCCACCCTGGAAATGGAAAGCGGAAGTAACGACCCTATGGCCTATGTGCTAACAATCGCTTTTTTAGGTTTGGTAATCAATCAGGATAAAGGATTGGTGTCTATGATTCCACTGTTTTTTCAACAAATGATTATAGGAACCATAGCTGGTTTTGGCTTTGGAAAGTTGAGCAAGATTATTATCAATAAAATCAACTTGGATTTTGAGGGTCTATATCCCGTACTCGTCATTGCACTAATGTTTATAACCTTTTCCGTAACCGATTTTGTGGGCGGCAACGGTTTTTT